>ENA-OQJB01000176-OQJB01000176.1-human-gut-metagenome-genome-assembly--contig:-NODE-176-length-37818-cov-4.671938_pt1 | contig 37818 bp, 28 predicted proteins | sample MGYA00242599_ERZ504765 | MGnify/ENA primary metagenome ERZ504765 (study PRJEB26092, sample SAMD00036354) | human gut metagenome | host: Homo sapiens | study: EMG produced TPA metagenomics assembly of...
TCCTTGTAGGCAGCATCCAGGTTGATGCCCGTCATGAAACGGGGGGTACTGTTACCGATTTTTTCATGTCACCCATATCATTGATGGTATAACTTCCGTTATTGATTTTACCATCCCCGTTGAGGTCGGCGTACATGATGTCTCCGGCCGCCCATTGGCTGCCTAACGCACTTTGTCCACCGTTGGGTAGTGAAGCGAGATGCTGCTGCATTTCTTCATCGGTCTTGGCAATGCCGATGGTTGTGTAACCGTAAATATTACCGATGAGTTCGCCTTCCACATATTTGGAAAGGGAACCGGTAGGGTTACCATAGCGTAGAATCTTGCTTTGCGAGTCGGAAAGACTTAGTTTGGCTCCATATTTGAAGTCACCGATTTGGTCACGCCACCCGATTTGAAGTTCCCAGCCATAGGTCTTCATATCGGTATTATTGGTAGGGGGAACATTGGTACCAAGTGCGGCGGGTAATTCAATGCCGGGTCCCATCATGTCTTCTGTTTTGCGTATGAAATAGTCGAAAGAACCGGTCAGACGATTGTTGAGAGCAGCTACATCCAGACCGATATTGGTACTTTTGATCTTTTCCCAAGTCAGTGAAGAAGAAACCAGTTTCGGAGCTTCGGCAGTATTGGGCTTGGCATTGTTGATGAGCCAGTTACCATTGGATGCTTTTACATCCATTGTCTGATAAGTGGGATACCAGTTATAGATGTTGGCATTGGCCAGTGTGCCGTAAGATACTCTTAACTTTAAGGTAGAAATTTTTTCTGCCAGAGATTCGAAGAATGCTTCGCGGGCAATATTCCAGCCGAGTGAGAAGGAAGGAGTTAGAATCCAGCGGTTACCACGGCGGAAGCGGGAGGAACCGTCGTAGCGGAGGTTACCTTCTACCAAATAACGCCCGGCATAATCATAGTTGATGCGGCCAAAAAACCTGCACTGGCCCACTCTTGCACAACACCTGAAATGCCGTAAGATTGTGAACTGGTAGTCAAGTTGAGAACTGGAAGGTCGGTAGAAATCATGTCAGCGCGTTGTGCGCTTACATCACGATATTTTTGCCGTTCAATCTGCATACCGGCTGTGGCTGCAATGGTGTGCTGCCCCAGGGTGATGTCGTAGTTGGTATAAACATTGGGATTCAGGAAGAGCGATTTGTAGGCGTATTCGTACACCTTGTCTTCACTTGGCCCGGTCATGGTAGCTACATATGTTTTCTCTGGATCGTTGGCCATGTGTGAGTATACACGCTTGTGTTCATAATGTGTCCAATTATTGTCGGTCTTGATGTTGAGTTCACCGATGATATTCCAGTTTTTCAGTGGGGTAATGGTAATACGTACTTGTTGGGAAAGCCCATCGTTGATTTCGTTCTGACGACCGCCGTTTTGCAAGGCCTCGATGTAGTTGATGTCGGACATGTAGTAGCCGTTGGGGTCTTTCAGGGGACGTACCGGACGGCAGCGACGGAGTACATTGTTATAGAAATCATTCCATAGTATACTTGGGCGGTCATAATCGGTGCGTGAATAACGGGTGGAATAGTCTACCTTTACATAATCTGTAATTTGGGCAGAAATTTTTCCTGTCAAGTTATAGCGCTTGTTGTGGTCTGTGCCGTAGCGCATGAAGCCGCTTTGTCCCAAATAATTGGCTGACATGTAGTAAGTAAACTTTTCTGTACCTCCACTGATACTGGCATTATGTTCTTGTGCAGTAGACCAGTTACGGTAGTATTCTTGTAGCCAGTCTACATTGCCCCAGGTATAGTCATAATTCCATTTACCGTTGCCTTGTGCTTCGGCGACGTCATTAGGGGCAAGTTTACCGTCAACATAGTCTTTCACTTTCTGCTTGTACTCTTCTGTATAGTAGTGTGTGCTGTTTTTGTTGAACATGGCTTCATCGTAATAGTTAACGTATTCCCATGCATTCATCATTTTGGGCATCTTGATGGGGGTGTTGAAACGGAAACTGTTGTTGTAGTTAATTACCGGGCGACCGGATTTACCGGATTTGGTGGTTACCAATACGACTCCGAAAGGCGCGCGTGAACCGTAGATGGACGAGGCTGCTGCGTCTTTCAATACGGAGATACTCTCAATATCTTGTGGATTAATGGTATTGAGGTCTCCTTCCATACCATCAATCAAGATGAGCGGTGAACCGCTGGCATAGTCATTATTATTAGCGTCTTTGCCTACGGTACCATTGCCACGAATGTTGATGGATTTGCTGGCATTCAGTTCACCACCATGCCCACTGTTTGAGATATTCAAGCCAGGGATAACACCTTGCAGTGCTTGTACGGCACTGCTCACGGGGCGGGCTTCGAGATCTTTGGCTGAAGCAGTAGCCACAGAACCGGTGAGGTTTACTTTCTTTTGTGTACCGAATCCTACAACAACCACCTCATCCAGTGTTTGTGTGTCCTCTTTCAGTCTGATGGTTCCTTTTACATGGTTGACTGGAATTTCTTGAGTAACATACCCGATGTAAGAAATTACAATAGTTGAATTGAGGGAAGCCTGGAGACTGAAATTACCGTCAATGTCGGTAATGATTCCATTATTTGTCCCTTTTTCAAGGATTGAAACCCCGATAAGGGGCTCACTGGTAGTTTCATCTACCACTTGTCCTTTAATAGTAATACTACTTTGGGCAAAAGTTCCCAAACTGGTAAGAAGCATACAACAGAAGAAAAGTAGCTGTACCAGCTTTCGGAAAAAGATCTTTTTTCTCATAATACGTAGATTTAATTAATTGTAAGTTATGTATTTTGTCAGGGGCAAAAGTAGTCTTCTCTTATATTCACTAAGGCAAAAGGGCTACATCAAAACTTTCTCAATCATGTGTTATGACTACATCAAAGCTTTCTCTTCCATGATATAAAATTTTTATAATCAGTTGAATAAAATGTAAAAATGGTACATCTTGCGATTTTGCTATATGCTCTTATTTTTATATATATAAATGTCTTTACTGCAAAAAGGTATTATCTTTGTGTTTGTAAAGAACAAATATTAACCGCTATGAATCGAGTGTTTATTCTGACTTGTATTTTTCTGCTGTTGTTTTCGATTTCCTTGAGGGCCGATTGGCAACGGCCTATCATGAATTATACGAGGCATACTTATAAAGCTGGTAATCAGAATTGGAATATTCGGCAACATGACAATGGTTGGATATATATAGCCAATAATAAAGGCTTGTTGGAGTTTGATGGTGTAGCCTGGAACACGTATCCCATTAGGAACGCTAAAACACGTGCTCTGGAAATTGGAAGTGATAATCGGATTTATATCGGTGGAATGGGGCAGTTTGGCTATTTTTGTCCAAGTCCTTTAGGTGGTTTGGATTACACATGCTTGTCAGACAGTTTGCCGTCGACGGTATCTGTAGGGATAATCTGGAATATTCTGTCGGATAAAAATCGAATTGTTTTCAGTCAGATCGTCGTTTCTTTTGTTTGGAAAATGGCAAGATTAGCCAGATAGATGTTTTTCGGATATTTATTCTTCATTGGTAGTCAGGAATAAATTCTATATGACTTCTTCCAAAGGATTGATGATATTGAACGGTACGGAGTTTATACCGGTAGATAACACTTCTGACATAGGAAGTACGGTGAAAACAGGTGGTTTACTGTCCTATCAGGATAAATTGATTGTTGTAAGTAGGGATAAAGGATTGTTTGTTTATGATGGTCCGTTTTGCGGAAGTATGCAACGGCGGCTGATGACTTTTGTAGTCGGAACCAGCTTTTTTGTGCTGCTTTGAAAGACTCCTTGTTGGCATTAGGGAGTGTTCAGAATGGAATTTGTTTGCTGAATTTGAAGACAGATGAAGCGGAAGTCATATCTACAGGTAATGGATTGCAAAACAAGACTGTACTAAGTATGATGTTTGATGAGGCCGGACATCTATGGCTGGGTTTGGACAATGGGATTGACTGTATTCATCTGAATGCACGTGTTGCTTCATTGTATGGGGGCAGGTCTGTTATAGGTTCAGGTTATGCGTCGTGTCATTATCAGGGTACGTTTTTATTGGGAACCAATCAGGGACTGTATTGTACAACTTTTCCCAGGCGGTTGAATAAGGAATATCCGGTGGACTTTGTACCCGGTACAGGTGGGCAGATATGGTCACTTCGTGAATATGACGACAAGATGTTTTGCTGTTCGGACAACGGTATATTCATTGCAGATGATAAACGGATAGAACATCTTGACGGTCTTAAGGGAGTATGGGATATTGTAAAGCTGGCCGGGCATGAAGATGTATTGTTGGCAGGTACATATAGTGGGCTGTATCTTCTTGTGAAAAAAGGTACACATTGGAGGGTAGAATGCAGGATTCAAGGATTTCCCCGTTCATGCAAAGATATGTTGCCGGAAAAGTTAACGGCGAATACTTTGTGGATAGCCAATAAGGAAAACGGAGTATCCAGGGTCACTTTATCCGAGGATTTGAGGCAGGTAAGGAAGTTTAAAGATTATAACAACAAAACTTTCCCGCTTGGTTATGATGCTTGTTTGTCGGAGGTGGATGGTGATGTCGTTGTAACTTCTCATCACGGTTTGTGGAGTTATGACCAGACACGTGATTGTTTGGAGAGATTTACACGTCTGGAGAATCTGCTGGATGGAAAAGTTTACACTTATCTGAAGGCAGACTCTTTGAAGAATATATGGTACGTAGCGGATGGCCGGTTGAAGGTTTTACGTTATGATGCCGCTGAAAAGAAATATTATCGGGTAGAACATGAAACGTTCCTGCGTGAATCACTAATTGAGAATTTCGAAGATGTCTATTTTTGTAATCAGGGACAGATTGTGGTCGGTACCGAAGAAGGTTTTTCACTCATTAGGCTGGATAGTCAGTCACCGTATCGTTCTCCGTTTACTTTGCAAATCAGGAAAGTATATATGACGGGACAGCGTGATTCGCTTGTTTATGGCCGGAGTTATTCATATGATGATAGTCCGGTGATAATTCCCTATACCCATAATTCTCTCCGTATAGAGTATAGTGCCAATAACTATAGTAAAATGCAGACAGCCCTTTATTCTTATAGGTTAAGTAATGGCAGTGAGGAAGGTGAGTGGAGTGAGTATAGCGAGAATAACAAGAAAGAGTTTACTGGTTTGCATGAAGGCAAGTATATATTCAGTGTAAAGTTGTTTACGGATAAGGACACGGTTCCTATAGTGACATCTTTTGCTTTTGAGGTATTACCTCCATGGTATCGCACTTGGTGGAGCTACCTGGCGTATAGTATGGCTATCGTTCTATTACTGTATTATATGTATTATCGCATTGCCGCTAGTCGTAAGCACTTGTTGATGCAGAAAGAACTGGAACTTTACAGACAGAAACAGCAGTTCAAGGAGGAGAGTGATTTGAAGGACAGAAAGATTGATTTATTGAAGGAGGAGAATCTGCGTTCCGAATTGCATCATAAATCGGAAGAGTTGATTCGTACGACATTGAACATAGTACGTAAAAATGAGATGCTATTGGGAATTAAGAAGGAAGTTTTGGGCATTTCCCATTCCATCAATGAAGCGAATTTGGTTTCTCTTCGTCGTAAAACACTCCGCCTGTTAGGACAGATTGAAACGAATATAGAGCATGATGATGATTTGCAGGCATTCCAAAGTACATTTGACTCGGTACATCACGACTTCTTCCGGAAGCTGGAAGAGGCATATCCTGGATTGAATAACAAAGATAAGCTGTTGTGTGCATATATAAAGATGAATCTGCTTTCTAAAGAGATAGCTCCATTGATGAATATCTCTTTGCGTGGGGTTGAAATCAGCCGGTATCGTCTGCGGAAGAAGCTGGGTCTTGGAGAGGGGGAGAACTTGCCGGAATTTCTGCAGAAATTCAGCAAGTAATAGACTTTTGTAACACCAACAGACTTTCCGGCCCCATATTGAACAGCAGGTCTATGATGCTTAGGTTGGGCAGAAAACCAAGTCTCTCCTGAAATACCTGATAATAGGGCTGTGGTGAGAACGCTGTGTCTTCCAGCGTGAAGTCCTTTTTCGGATGGATGCTTTCGCGGAAGTCTGTTTCATCCAGAGTGAATTCGGTCCGGTATTCAGAGGTACGTTCCATATCGGGCTGTATATCTATCAAGGAACAGATGAGACGGCAAAGTTCTTCATTGAAGTCGGCCAGGAATTCATACTTCTTTTCGTAGAAAGGACGGAAATCGTCTTTATAATACTCAAAGAAAGGAGTATGGTTATAGGCCGACTCTATGGCATTCCAATGCAGGTGCCGCCAGTTACCGTGGTCGGAAATACGTATATCCCGCATGGGGCATTTCAGGGTATTCGGTTTGACGGTGGGGATGGAAAGAGCCAATTCACCGTCCGGTGCGGCAATGGTACAGCGGTTGCGGTAGGTCTGCTTCATATAGTGGTCGTGCTGTTCGATAAACACTTTGTCGTATGCCAGCAATTTGGTGTAATACTCTACGGGGGCTAGGTAGGCAGAAGAAAGAAATACGGTTTTCATCGGTGTATTTATGATTAGACGATTTACGATTGAAATTACTGTTCGTTGTTTGTACGTTTATTTTTTCGCTTGTTTGTCATTCCACCTTTTTCCACATTCTGTCCCAACGGTAGCCGTTGAAGAATCCTGTTCCCTTTTCTTTGGAGAACCAGATGATAGATGCCTTGCCTATGATGTGGTCTTCGGGGACGAAACCGAAAAGGCGGGAGTCCGAAAGATTGATGGCATTGTTGGCACCTACCCAGTAGTAGTCTTTGGTAAAATAGCAGTGTTGCACGGGCTTGCCTTCCACATAAAGGGTGTCGTTCTTGATTTCGGCCTGTTTCTTTTCGTGAAGTACCAGGGTATTTCGCAACAAAGTCTTGTTCCACGGATATACGCGTATGGCTTTGCCTTTGCTGGGGATTATCAGAGGTTTCAGCATCTCCATGGAGTCTTCCTTGACAATCGGTTCTATCCAGCAATTCCCGTTCATGGCTTGTTCCAACAAGTAGTGTTCATAACGGCTGAAACTGCGTATATTCTTTATTGAGTCCTGCCCCAATAGTTTGTTGGGAGCGATGGAAAGGATGGAAAGCAATGAATCCAACTGTCGTTCCCGTTGCCTGGGGTAAGAATAAAGGAACTTCTGGTCGGGTGCATTCTTTTCGGAAGGAATCACTGAAAAAAGCGAATCTATCAGCAAGGTATCTCCGGGAGTACCGATGCAACGGCTGATAAAGACTTCCCGTCGGTCAATCACGGGTTCTGAAAGATTGGCAGGATTGTTGAATACAAGAATATCCTCTTTCTGCACCGGACTGTCCGCCCAGCGATGATATCCCCATAACTTCATAAAAGGAAGCCGTAGACCGTAGCTCCACTTGTTTACAAGAATACATTCACCCCGGTACAGTGAGTTCTCCATACCGGAAGAAGGGATAAGATAGGAAGTTGTCACACAACCCCGGAGCAGTACTACGACGAGCACTACTCCAACCATTGCAATTGCCATCTTCCATCCTTTCATCCTGTCGTTCGAAATTAAAGAATTAAAGAGTGAAAGAAGGAAAGGCTTGAGGTCGTTTCCCCACCTCCCTCTTTAATTCTTTAACTCTTAATTCTTAATTCTTTAACTCTTTAATTCATTTAATGCCGTCCACCCACTTGAATATCCGGTTCCAGCGTATCTTGCCGTCAAACCAGTTGCGGTCTTTGTCCAGTGACAGCCATACTACAATCGGTTTTCCTACGACATGGTCTTCCGGCACAAAGCCCCAGTAACGGGAGTCGGCGGACTTGTCGCGGTTGTCGCCCATCATCCAGTAGTAGTCCATATTGAAGGTATAGGAGTCGGTCTTTTCACCGTTGATGTAGATGCCGTCTTCCTTGACTTCCAGTTTGTTGCCTTCGTAAGCAACGATGCAGCGTTCGTAGATGGGAAGGTTGTCCTCGGTCAGCTTGATGGTGGCGCCTTTGGCAGGAATCCATATCGGGCCGTAGTTGTTGCGGTCCCATTTGGTGTAAAGGTTCAGCGGATACATCTGTCCCGAGAACTCTCCCGGCTCGATGATAATCTTGCTGATGAGTTTCTTGTTGCCCGTAAGGGTCTCGTACATCTTTTTGGTGAGCGGAAGATGATAGACCGGTGCCAGCCTGCCCTGGGCATCCCGGCGGTCCAGTCCCATTTCAATCAGATTCTCTTCCCAGCCCAGACCGTCGGTCATCAGTGTCTGGTCCTCTTTGCTGATGCCCAGTTCACGGAACATATCATCGGTGATATAAGGCCCCGTAGTCTGTACAAAGTAGTTGAACTGCATTTCTGCAGGGTTCTCGATGGCCTTGCCGTCGATGTATACCTGTCCTTTCTTGATTTGCAACGTATCGCCGGGCAGGCCTACGCAACGTTTTACATAGTTTTCACGACGGTCAACGGGGCGTATGACAATGTCACCGTACATTCTAGGATTGGAACGGTATAAGATTACGTCCGGCATTGTAGTACAAATCATAGACGGTACGTTGTTGTTTGCGTGTCAAACTGTCCATATTCACTTTGTTGGGATACACGCGTTTTCCTTCTTCGTAAGCAAGGGTATAGAAGTCTGTCTGCTGGAAGTTGGTGGCTACCGTGTCGCCTGCCGGGAAGTTGAACACCACAATATCGTTCAGTTTCACTTTGCCGAAGCCCGGCACACGTTTGTATTCCCATTGGGGCCATTCGATGTACGATTTGGTGTTGAATACCGGTAGTGTATGTTGTGCCAGCGGCATGGAAAGCGGCGTATTCGGTACGCGCGGACCATAACTCATCTTGCTGACGTAAAGGAAATCGCCTACCAACAAGGATTTCTCCAATGAGGAAGACGGTATCTGATAATTCTGGAACACATAGATATTTACGAAGTAGACGGCTACCAGCGCAAATACGATGGCATCCACCCAACTCATGATGCTGCGTACGGCAGGATTCTCCGATTTCTTCCAGAATCCCCAGGGTATCTTCTTACTGATGTAGATGTCAAAAATGAAGGGTAGTACAATCAGTCCCAGCCAGCTTTTTACCCAAACCAGAAAGGCAAGGTAGAGCAGGGTGACTATACTGAATTTAATCCATTGGGTGCGTGTTGCTTTTCTCATGATGTTTTAGTCTTTTAAAAATGGAAACAAGTCACTCATTCCCAAAGCACCTTCGTGCTTGGCGGTATATTCGGCAGCAAGGACAGCTCCCAAGGCAAATCCCCTGCGATTCTTGGCATCGTGGGTGATAGTGATACTGTCGGCTTCGGAGTCGTAGCGGATGCTGTGGATGCCCGGTACTTCTCCTTCGCGGATAGAACTTATGGATAGCTCATTGGCTGCACATTCCGTAGAGCCCGAAACGGTTCCGTCGGGAGCTTGGAAAGTCCCTTCTACCCATTTGTCCTTACGGTCGAGATTCTCCAGAATACCTTCGGCAAGCGTGATGGCCGTTCCGCTCGGAGCGTCCATCTTGTGGATGTGGTGCGTTTCGCTCATTGTCACATCATAGGCAGGGAATTGGTTCATTATCTTTGCGAGGTACTTGTTGACGGCAGAGAAGATGCTTACTCCCAAGCTGAAGTTGGAAGACCAGAACAGTGTCTTGCCGCCTTCGGTACAAAGTCTCTTTACTTCGTCTCCATGTTCTGCCATCCATCCCGTACTGCCGGATACCAGTTTGACCCCGGCGCGGAATGCCTTCATATAGTTATTGTATGCAACCATGGGGTTGTGAACTCTATGGCAACGTCGGCGCTCTTGAAGGCTGCCGATTCAAAGTCTTCCTGATTGTCGACATCGATGATGCTTACAATTTCGTGTCCAACGGCCAAGGGCTATTTTCTCGATTTCCTTGCCCATTTTTCCGAGCCGATTAATGCATTTTCATTGTTTCTATTGTGTTGTTTGTTTACAACCTTCAACGGCACAGAAACCCGTGACGAAACCGAAAGAGGTCACAGTAAAAGCCATGACTTACAACACGTATAGCGGTCGTAAACAAGGAATTGATAAGATTGCCGAAGTCATTAAGAAAGAGAACCCGGATATCGTTTCACTTCAGGAAATAGAAAGAAACACGGAGATTAACCCTTGGGATACTCCGAAGAAACTGTCGGAACTGACGGGAATGAAATATTATTATTTTGCCCATGCGCTCGATATTCCGACTGGCGGAGATTACGGAAATGTGATTCTTTCCAAATATCCGGTTTCCGAGGAAAAGAGTTTTAAGTTGAGTGTACTGAAAGAAGGTGATTATGTCCGTTCTTTCGGTTATGTGAAAGTTGTGAAGGAAGGTAAGGAATTCTATTTCGCTACGACACATCTGGACCATAAATACGAAGATGCTGCCCGTCTGAAACAGGTTGATGAAATTCTTGCGTGCGTGGAGCACCTGGATAAACCTGTTATCTTGGGGGGAGATTTGAATTCCCGCCGTGGTTCTGCTACCATGGCTGCTTTTCAAAAGTATTTCACCGTAAATTGTTTGAGTGATGGTGCTCCATGGACAGTACCCGTTCCAAGTCCGGCTTACGCATGTGACTGGTTGATTTATGCGCCAAACGAGGCTTTTACGGTGAAGGCGTATAATGTTTGTTATTGGGCGGATAAGGAATCAGACCATTATCCGGTAGTGGCTACTTATCTTATCAAATAAGATTAATAGCAAGTTTGCTACCAATTAGTCTTCCGTATGCATAAAACTAACTCTTCAATCGAATAAATTTATTCGTCTGACTATAGTTGAACTTTCGTCTGACTACTGTTGACTTTTCGTCTAACTATAGTCAGACGAAAGAATAACTATAGTCAGACGATTAATTTTATATATAAACGAAATTAGTTGTATGCAAGAGACTGGATAGTTTCTCGCATACAACTAATTAAATCTATTCTTTTATATTGCTGTCCGATAAAACTTTTTAAGCGCAGACCAAATTAGGGCTGGCACCTATTGCAGGAGTCAGCCCTTTGTGGTTATTTTGAAGTCGCTAAACTAAAATGAATAACCATGGGTAAAAGTACACATTTTCTCGGACAGCCGTTATATGGTCAGGTAATAAAATTGCTTGATAAGGCAGAAATTCTTGAAATCAGCCGTAAAAACGGCGGAGAACGTTACATTAAGCGCTTTGATGCCTGGACACATTTGATGACAATGCTTTATGCTGTGATAATGCGTCACGACTCACTGCGTGAGATATCCGTGTCCATGCTGTCTGAAGCCCGGAAACTGGCGCACCTTGGTGTCTCGATGATGCCGACACGCAGTACACTTTCCGATGCCAATGCCCGACGTCCGGAAGTTATCGTCAACATATACCGTCAACGCTGGGAAATAGAACTGCTCTTCAAACAAATCAAACAGAACTTCCCCCTACGATATTTCTATGGAGAGAGCAGGAATGCCATCAAAATCCAGATTTGGGTAACGCTTATCGCAAACCTTCTTCTGATGGTTATACAAAGTCGGCTGAGTAGGAACTGGAGTTTTTCGGGGCTTACAACAATGGTGAGACTGACATTGATGTATTATGTTGACTTATACAGCTTACTGAACCAGCCCGAAAGGGACTGACAGATGCTGCTTGAACAGCCTGCCAAAGATCCTCCTATGCCGTCATTGTTCGAATGAGGGGGCTTGGATTTCTGAAAAAGTAGGCTTAACCGCATTATATCAGCAGTGGAGCCATACTTTCATATCTTTACTAAGTTTTATCGGACAGCAATAATAAAATAACGTGAGTTCGACGAAATCAAAACAAAGCAAGCTGTGTATCTAATGTACGTTGCACATTGATACACGTTTTTTTGGGAAACATGCAGTACGCAGCAATAGCCCCCAGAATGTTGACGATGAAATTGTCAAAACTCCTATGCCTGGAATGCTCCACCTGTGCGATGTTTTTCAATTCATCGTTTACCGTCTCTATAATAGCCCGTTTCCGAAGAAGCAGTCTGTCCGACACGCTCATCAAAGCGCCTTTCATATTGCTTTTCAGTTTAGTGATAAGTTGTATGCCATCGACAAACAAGCGTTGGAAAAGATTCTTGCTGATATATCCTTTGTCCGCAACCAGCTTACCATAGATAAAATCGATAAATGCCTTGTATTCCAACGGTTTCCTGTCATCCACATCACCCGGAGTTATCATGAAGTTTAGCAGTTCGCCTTTTTCATTACAAATTAGATGCAGTTTGAAACCGAAGAACCATCCCATGGAACACTTACCCCTTTGGGCTATACCCTTGAATACTTTATGGACATGTATCCTTTGATTCCTGCATACCCTCAGAGGAGTGCTGTCCACGAAACTGATGCCTGTGCATTTTCCCAGCAACACTTTCTTGATGAATAGCGCCAAAGGGACAGCCACTTCTTTTTCAAGTTCCACAAAACGGTTGTATGATACAACCAGCGGGAAGAGATGGCGCATATGCTTACAGACTTTTTCCAGTTATTTAAGTAACTTTGCTTCAATCTGCACTTTTTTCCATTCCAATAGTATAACAACTTAAAGTTTAATGTAAATTCGAGATGAAACAAAAAAGCATATTCTCATTTTCGGGACGCGCTTCACAAGTTTTGTGGCAGTATATACGGCAACTTCTGAGGAAGTATTAATCTGCAAGTCTTCCAACCTCGCTAATTCGCGGCGAATGGCTTCATCATTCTGTAACTGAATAATTTTGCCTACAAATAAGTCTTCGGCATAAAATCTGCACCGATTCCTTTAATTTTGTGCGAATTGGGTTTTCCACCTTCATTACGAAAGTTAGTACTAAACTACTGTTCTCAGGAAAAGTTATAGGTTGAACATTACTCCCAATTATTAAACATTTGTTCTACACAAATAAATTAGCACTAGCTAAATTTGCACTGTTATTAACTACATAATATTATGAAAAAGATAATCTATCTAGTTCCTACGTTGTCTTTAGTAGGTTGTATCTCACAGCACGTAGAAGAAAAGCCGAATGTGATTGTGATTCTTGCCGATGATTTGGGCTTTGGCGATGTCAGCGCTTATGGCTCTACTACGATTCATACTCCGAATATCGACAGTCTGGCTCATGGCGGAGTTTGTTTCACGAACGGATATGCCACTTCGGCAACTTCCACTCCCAGCCGTTATGCTTTGATGACCGGAATGTATCCGTGGAAAAATAAGGATGCAAAAATCCTGCCGGGAGATGCCCCTCTTATCATTAATGAAAATCAGTTTACCTTGCCGAAGATGATGCAGCAGTGCGGGTATGTGACCGGAGCTATCGGAAAGTGGCATTTGGGGATGGGAGACGGCAATGTCAACTGGAACGAAACCGTCAAACCGGGTGCCAAAGAAATTGGTTTCGACTACTCTTGCCTGATTGCAGCAACCAACGACCGTGTCCCGACGGTTTACGTGGAAAACGGCGATGTAGTAGGACTCGATCCGGCCGATCCCATCGAAGTGAGTTACGAGCATAATTTTGAAGGCGAACCGACTGCCATTTCTCATCCGGAGATGCTGAAAATGCAGTGGGCACACGGACACAATAACTCTATAGTAAACGGAATTCCCCGTATCGGATATATGAAAGGCGGTCAGAAAGCCCGTTGGAAAGACGAGGATATGGCCGACTATTTTGTAGATAAGGTAAAGAACTTTGTGACTGAACACAAAAATGCTCCTTTCTTCCTGTATTATGGCTTGCACGAACCTCACGTACCTCGTGCTCCCCACCAGCGATTTGTGGGCAAAACAACGATGGGGCCTCGTGGCGATGCCATCGTTGAGGCAGACTGGTGTGTCGGCGAACTGCTTGCCCACTTGAAGAAAGAAGGATTGTTGGAAAAGACACTGATTATCTTCTCCAGTGATAACGGGCCGGTTCTGAATGACGGTTACAAAGACGGAGCTCCCGAATTGGCAGGCGATCACCTTCCTGCAGGAGGTCTGCGCGGAGGTAAATATAGTTTGTTCGACGGTGGTACGCATATTCCTTTGTTTGTTTATTGGAAAGGAAAGATTCAGCCGGTTGTGTCTGATGCACTGGTTTGCCAGGTAGATATTCTCGCTTCTCTGGGTTCGATGATACATGCCGATTTGCCGGAAGGTTTGGATAGTCGGAACTATCTGGATGCTTTCTTCGGAAAAGAGCAGACTGCCCGCAAGGATGTAGTGCTGGAAGCGCAAGGACGTATGGCTTATCGTTCGGGCGACTGGATTATGATGCCTCCTTATAAAGGTTCCGAACGAAACCTGACCGGAAATGAATTGGGTAATCTGGGTGAATACGGATTATTTAATGTAAAAGCCGACCGGACTCAACAACAGAATATGGCGGCACAACAGCCCGAACTTCTGGACTCCCTGAAGCAGAATTTCTTTGCTGAAGTGGACGGTTATTATCGCAGCGAAGTAGAAGAAGAACCATTAAAATAAGGTCAAATGTTTATTCTGAACATAAATCCCGTTGATAAAACAATCGTTCTATTCTACCGGGATTTATTTCTCTACCTTTGTTCTGTTCGATGTCGGACAATTAACCTTGAAGTATGTATATGAAAATGAAAGCTTTTTTAATGTTTGTATTGCTGTTCTTATGTTCGATGGGAACAAAGGCGCAGGATTTGGGGGCGAACTATAATGAAAATATAGATTACCCGATTACGGAAATAGAGATGTTGAAACAGTCGAAAGTGAGTTGGGTGAGAGGATTTGTCAATATCCCCAATCTGTTTCTTCAGAATGAAAACGGGAAGATTGTTGGTGTGAAAGAAAATGCCATCAGGACACATATTCCTACATTGAAATTTATTCAGGCCAAGAAAGCGTTGGGCGACCGTGTGAAATTTATATTGAGCCTGAAAATACCTTTTGAATTATATACCGACACGGTTCCCAAAGTAGGAACTAAGGAGATGGAGTACATATTTCAGGCAACTGAAGTATTACTGAAAACCTATGATATGGCGAAGAATATTGAAATACTTGTCATGGGTAACGAACCGGAATGGGAGAATGCATTGGATACCGATCTCTGTCATGCGGACGGTGAGGATTATCGGGCATTTCTGAATGAGTTTGCCAATCGGCTGACTGCCTGGAAACAGGCTAATGGATGGACATTTGATATTTATGCCGGAGCATTGAACCGTGTATCCGAATTGCCGAAGAGCGAAACGGTACCTGCGGTAGTCTCTGTGGTTAATAACAATCCTAATGTTGTAGGGCTCGACTTACACGTTCACGCATTGAAAATCAACCAGGCGGAAGATGATTTCCGTATTATCCGCGATAAATATGGTGTAACAAAGAAACTGATTTGCACGGAATTCTCTATGGTACGTGCTTTAAATCCTCATGTAGCCGACGCACTGGGAGAATGGGGAACCAAGCATGGTTATACGGCCGGGATGAAAATTTACGAATACCTTAATCTGATAGCTGAAAAAGCTAATGCCGGTACACCGGTCAGTGCAACCGAGTTCAAGAGCCTTTTTGAGAGTTATTCCTGGTATCCGAAGAATTGGTATAAAACTTTTTATGAGGTGTTCAAGAAATATGATACGTATGCCATTACCGGACGTTTTAGTGTGGTTCCCGGTGGAGCGAGAGCTGTTTACGATGCGAAGACTGAAATGTGGGAACTTGGAGGAATTTATTTTTCCCGTTATTTAGGACTGGATGCAGACGGATTCTACAATCCCAATCCATTGCTGTATCCCGATTTCATCGCTGCCCGGGATGGATTGGCAGTTTCCAGCCTTGTCGGAGGGCAACGGGAATTGTTCATTCGTTGGGGGAATGGAGCCGATAAAACAGGTATATTGTCAGTAACAGATGAAAATGGAACAGAGGTAGTACGTCGGTCGCTTGATTCGGAGAATGACTATACATTGGTTGAAAATCTTGTTCCCGGAACTGCCTACCATGTAGCATTGCTGAAATCGGATGATGCCGTGTTGTGGAAGGATGATGTTAAGACCAAGTCTGTAACAGGAAAGTTTCCTTTGTTGAAATATCAACAAGTGGATGAATATATGTTAGTACAACTATTAAATTTGCCGGCTGATGTCTCATCTTATAAAGTAAAGCTGGATGGACAGGAAATCAATATAGTGAATAAGAACCTGAACGGACAAATACTTACCGCCGAAGTGACTTATAAGGATGGATCGGTAGAAATATTGTCGACAACTATTAGAAAGTAATTATCTTAAATTTATTCGCTTATGAAAGTAATATATGTAGTGTTGGTATGTTTGTTGGCTTTCACCTCTTGTGCGGAGACGGAATATGCCGAAAACGGGGTTGATAAGAAGAATATAACAGGATATACCGAAGTTGGGTTTTATAGTTTGGATGGAATTTGTACTTTTACAGAGCAGGAACAACTTCAGGCTGCAATTAATCCTAAACGGTTGACTTATCGCCTACAAAATTCGGATCAAAGCAAATACATTCATGTGAAGTTTGACGGGAAGCCCACGGCTGTTGGTCAAAAGATAAAGACTGAATTCTCATTCCAAGGAGTTTCTTTCCTCAAAGAAGGGATGGAGATGGAGGTAGTTCGTATAGACGGAGATAAAGTTTGGTTGTCAGGAGATAACGTCGGTATAGTAATCCCTGTTTTTAATAATTAAAAGAAAGATATTATGAAAAGATACATTCCTATTGTAGCGTCATTAATGGTGTTTTCGTTGATATCATGTGGTGAAGTCATGGATCTGACACAGCCGGAAAAGGCTGAAGTTACCTATTCCAATATTACCTTGTCGCTTTATCAGACAGGCAAATATGATTTATATCTGGATGAGCCGGAATACCAATATAACATTATGGTGGAGAAAAGCCATTGCGAAAAAGAAGCAAAGGCGAAATTGGCTGTTGTCGATGCCAAAGAGTTTGGTGAAGAATATCACCTCTTACCTGTGGAATATTATGATCTGGATGGAAATAATTTTAATTTTAAGGGGGACGATGTCCTGCGTATGGTAAATTTGCGCTTCCATGATTTAGGTACGCTTGACGGATCAAAGAAATACGTTCTCGGTTTGAAACTGGTTTCCGACGATCTTGCAGTCAATCAAGAGAAAAGTACAATGACTTTCTTCCTGCAACAGAAACAGGGAGAAATCGACAACCCTTATACCGTGGCGACAACGAGCGACTTGATAACTCTCGGAGAGAAACTCAAAGATGGTAAGACGATCTATGCCAAGATAGAGAATGATATTGATTTGCAAGGTGTAGACTGGCAACCGATAGAGACCTCGGTTTCCAAACAACTTGTATTGGATGGAGGCGGACATACGATTCGTAATCTGAAAGTAAATACTTCCTCTTCTGTTAATCAGGGATTCTTTGGATTGTTGGTTGGTAAGTGTTCCAATATAAACTTTGAAAATGCGCAGATTACAGCCAATCAAAAGTTGACAGGAGTTCTTGCCGGACATGTTGGAAATGCTTCAGCGGCAGGAGTTGTTGAAAATGTACGGGTATCTGGTACGATAAATCTGACTTCAGGAACAGGACCGACTGCTTGGGAGAATGGACAAGCTGGTGGTATATGCGGAAGAATTCAAGGAGCGGAAAGTAAAATCTATCAATGTTCTTCAGAAATGAGTATTAATGCTACATGGTCTGCTGGTGGTATTTGTGGAGAAGCAAAAGGAGGCGCTACTATTACTCAATGTTATTTTGTAGGAGATATTGTCACAAAGTCATGTGTTGGTGGTATTGTAAGCAGGATGTTTCAGGGTACTGTTACTCATTGTTATTCATCAGGAGTGGCTAAGTCCTATCCTAATGTTACACCTCCGAATCCCGGAGCTGGTATTGCAGGACTTGTAGAGCCGAGCCCAACAGCGCTCATCTCACATTGTTACTCTGAATGTGAAATTGCTGCTCAAAATCAAGTAGGAGGCATTTTGGGACTTGCCAATAAAGGAACAGGAGTAACAGTGACACGTTGTGTGGCTTGGAATTCTTCCTTATATTCGAATGGTGCACCTAAATCAGGAAGAGTATGCGGACGTTTCGATAAAAATGAGGCAAATAATTGTTATGCCAATCCGAATATGGAGTGCCGTTTTTCAGCTAATACACCTGCAATAGTAGATGAGGTAGTTCCAAATTATTCGGCAACTGTTAATGGTGCTGACCGTTATAACGGACTTTCTACCATACCTACTCTTATGGCAGCAGTAAAGGCTCTTCAATGGGATGAGTCTATTTGGGATCTTTCAGGAGAGAAGCCTCGTTTGGTTTGGGAATTGGCTCAATAAATGGTTTTATAAAATAAATCGTAAGAAATATGTTTATGAAAGAATGTAAGACTATCCAAAAAGTAATTTTCATATTAGCGGTGATATGTGTATCTATCACCCAATCATGGGCGGATTCATGGAAAGAAATATTCTTTGCCGATCCCACTATCTTTGTGGAGAACGGAAAGTATTATCTCACAGGTACACGCAATCGGGAACCGCAGGGTTTTGCTATCCTCGAATCGACCGACTTGAAGCATTGGACTGTGCCTAATGGAAAAGATTTGCAACTTATATTGAGAAAGGGAGACCAAGCTTTCGGTGAAAAAGGCTTCTGGGCACCTCAATACTTTAAGGATAAAAGAACTTATTATTTCACTTATACCGCTAATGAGCAAACAGTAATTGCTTCCTCAAAATCAGTGTTCGGTCCTTTCCGGCAGAAGGAAGTCAAGCCGATAGACGCTTCCGCTAAGAATATAGACTCTTTCCTATTTAAGGATGATGATGGAAAATACTACCTGTATCATGTCCGCTTTAATAAAGGTAATTACCTTTGGGTAGCCGAGTTTGACATAAAGAAGGGAAGTATCAAACCGGAAACATTGAAACAATGTATGGACTGTACGGAGCCTTGGGAAAAGACTCCGAACTATAAGTCTGCACCGGTGATGGAAGGGCCGACTGTTATGAAGTGGGACGGGGTATATTATCTTTTCTATTCTGCCAATCATTTTATGAATATCGACTATTCGGTAGGCTATGCTACTGCTTCTTCCCCTTTCGGTCCGTGGAAGAAGCACCCGAACAGTCCGATCATTCATCGCAGCCTCGTAGGAGAAAACGGATCAGGACATGGAGATGTATTTAAAGGGCTGGATGGAAAATATTACTATGTTTACCACGTTCATCGTTCGGATTCCACCGTGTCTCCTCGTAAAACACGTATTGTTCCGCTCATCCTGAAGAAAGGAAACGATGGCATATACAATATCACCGTAGACAAAGAGCACGTCATAAAGCCAATGTGGAAATGATTTGTTCAGAAATGTAGTAGAGAAATCTATTTTGCACATTTGTACGGGTTTTAAGGAGATTCTTCCCTTTCATTTGAAGATTTTCCCGCTTAATTTGTGTCTTGAGATAAAGAATTTGTTAACAGTTAAAAATAATGTTTATGAAAAGAGACAGACTTTATTTTTCTTTCTTATGTCTTTGTTGCTTTTTGTTTTGTGCGCTGGACGTGCAGGCACAACAAGACTATTGGAAGGGACAAGTGAAGGATGCAGTATCTGGTGAACCGATGATTGGCGTCAGTGTTCGCGTGAAAGGTACGGGAAGCGGTACGATTACTGATTTTGACGGTAATTTTACTGTGAAGGCATCAAAAGGAGACATACTTGTCATTTCTTATGTGGGTTATAAAACTCTGGAACTGGATTTAAAGAATAAAACGACTTTAGGCGTAATCTCTTTAGGAGAAGATACGGAGACCCTGGAAGAAGTGGTAGTGGTTGGATACGGTGTACAGAAAAAGGTGTCCAGTGTCGGTTCCATTGCTACTGCAAAAGGAGATGATTTATTAAAGATAGGTAGCGTGAACTCCGTTTCCGAAGCTTTGCAAGGTCAGATGCCGGGTGTGGTTGCCATCAATTCCACTTCAAAGCCGGGAGCCGATAAGGCTTCTTTATTGATTCGTGGTAAGTCTACCTGGGGAGAAGCGGAACCACTGGTATTGGTGGACGGTATCGAACGTGACTTCAACGATGTAGATGTGAATGAAATCGAATCTATTTCTGTACTGAAAGATGCTTCGGCAACTGCGGTTTACGGTGTGAAAGGTGCGAACGGCGTTATCTTGTTGACAACCAAACGCGGACTCGAACAGAAGCCGGAAATCTCATTCACAGCTAACTTCGGTTTTAAACAACCTTCTGCTGCTCCTGAATGGTCTGACTATGTGACCTCTATGAAACAGTATAACAGGGCACAGGCTAATGATGGTAACTGGGGAGCAATGGTTCCCGAATCTACCATTACCGCATGGGAAAATGCGTATGCTACCGGAAATTACGGTCCATATAACGATGTCTTTCCCGAAGTGGACTGGTGGAAAGAACTGGTAAAGAATGTAGGTTATGAACAGGCTTATAATCTTAATGTACGTGGTGGTACGAAGAAAATGAGTTATTTCGTATCTTTGGGTTATTTGCATGACGGAGATATTTTTAATACTACCAAACAAGAGGATTTCGATCCTTCCTTCTCTTACCGTCGTTATAACTGGCGTAGTAATTTCGACTTCAATATCACAAGTACTACTAAACTTTCGTTCAATGTGGCCGGTAAGATGGGTTATCAGAACCAACCGTCTTATTATGAGAATGTCGATTCTCCGGATGAACGTTTTTTAAAACGTTCTTTACGGCTCCAAGTAATGAATTTCCGATTAAATATAGTAATGGAATATGGGGAGACGGGTTAAGCTCCGATCAAAATATAGCCTGTCTGATGAACGAAGGAGGTAGTCGTAATATTAAGCAACATCAAGGTTTTTACGATGTAATCTTGAATCAGAAGCTGGACTTTATTACAAAGGGACTGTCATTGAAAGCATCATTGTCTTACACTACTTCTTCTTCATGGACCACCCAGTTGATGCCGGGTAAGGTTTTGGGTAAAGACGATTTGGTTGCCCAACGTACACATATTCGTATTAATCGTGTGTATGATTACGCCAATCCTATTTATAATGCTGACGGAACAATTACTTATAATTATACCGAGAAACGCTATCCGGATGAAAATGCTCCCGGAGATTTGCCTGTTGGTGGTGTTTATGACGGTTTCAAGGCTTACGGACGTAAACTTTATTACGAATTAGCATTGAATTATAGTCGCCAGTTTGGCGATCACGATGTAAGCGCCTTATTTGTGTTTAACCGTAAGATGAACGAATCAACCAATACTGCTAATTCGGGTGTGATGAACTTCCCGGCTTACGAAGAAGACTGGGTAGGCCGTGTCACTTACAACTTCAAAGAGCGTTATCTTGCTGAATTTAACGGTGCCTACACTGGTTCGGAAAAATTTGCTCCGGGACGCCGTTTCGGATTCTTCCCCTCTGCCTCTATTGGTTGGCGTATCAGTGAAGAACCATGGGTAAAGAAATTGACCAAAGGTGTACTGACCAACCTGAAAGTGCGCTATTCGTATGGAGTAGTTGGTAATGATAAAGGTGCTACCCGTTTCAACTATATTCAGAAGTTTGAGCAACTATCTGCCAATGCGCAGTTTGGTAAATATCAGACCAGTAACTGGGGACCTTTATACAAAGAAGGAAAATTGGCCGACCCCGATGCTACCTGGGAAGAATCTATTAAGCAGAATATCGGTATCGAAATAGGTTTGTGGGGTAAACTAAACTTTACTGTGGACTTGTTCGATGAAAAGCGTAATAACATTTTGATGACACGTAATACGATTCCGTCATGGGCCGATAGTGGTATTGCTTTTCCGCAGGTGAATCTGGGTAAGACTAAAAATCACGGTCTTGAACTGGATATTGCTTGGAACGACCGTATCGGAAAGTTTAATTATTACGCGAAGTTTAATTTTGCAACCAGTGAGAACCGTGTTGTCTTTATTGATGACCCGAAGAATCAGAGCGAATATTTGAAAAAAGCCGGAAAGTCAATCGGATATGTGAATAAATACCTGGCAACAGGAAACTTCCAGTCATTGGATGATATTTATAACTCGGCGCAGTCCACTATTGCCAATGGTACACATAATACATTGATTCCGGGAGACTTGTATTACATCGATTATAATGGTGACGGCATGATTGATGCTAAGGATATGGTTCCGATGAAAAACCTGAACTATCCGACTACTACCCTCGGATTTACATTGGGAGGTTCTTACAAAGGAATCGGATTCAATATGTTGTGGTACAGTGCTATGGACGTTTATAAAGAAGCGATTCCTTCCTATTTATGGGATTTTCCGGAAGGTAATATCAAGGCTCAACCAAATACGTTGAATACATGGACAGCCGATGCTCCGATTCAAGGCGGTCCGATTCGCCCCAGTATTCATGTTCAGAGAAGTTATAATTCGGTGGCTAGTACATACACATATACCAACCATGCTTATCTTCGCTTGAAGAACCTGGAAGTGAATTATCAGATTCCGAAGCGTTGGTTGCAGCCTTTACGTCTGACAAAACTGCAAGTATATGTCAACGGTACCAATTTGTTGACGTTCTCAAAAGGTGATTCCCGCCGTGACCCCGAACATTCGGGACAGAATGTTTATCCGGTGGTGAGACGTTATAACATTGGTTTTAGATTAGGATTATGAGACACTTTAAATTTACTGATATGAGAAGACATAAGTTGAATTGGATATGGATCATTCTATTGGGGTTGTTTGTAGGAAGTTGTGAGGACTATCTGGACCGCTCTCCCGATGACGGACTTTCCGAAGATGATGTTTATAAAGATTATAGCAGTTTGTTAGGGTTCATGGACCGCATCTTTCAAAATGATGATATATTAATCTTTACACATGGTATCAACTCTTATTCGAATACATACGTAACGGTAGGTAATTTATCGGATGAATATGCATCTGTTCGCGATAATGATCCGTCGAAGTTTGTCAATGCAGGTAACTGGCTGGAGAATGCCGGTACACGTTTCGAAATAGGAAGTAAAAGTGATGGGAAGAATTTCAAAAGTGCTATTTCTCGTGCTTATACCGGACTTCGTATCGTGAACCGTGTAATTAGCGGAGTAGATCAAGTGAAATCCATCACAGACGACCAAAGGAGAAAACTGTTGGGACAGGCTCATTTCCTGCGTGCCTACTTCTATTTTGAGATTATCAAACGATATGGCGGAATGCCCATCTTTGACCAGCTTTGGGGAGCATCGGACGACTTTGACTTTCCTCGTAAAACTTATCAGGAATCCAATGCTTGGATGCAGACTGACTTGGATAAAGCCATTGAATATTTACCTATAAGCTGGCCTGACGAGGAACATGGACGGCCTGACAGAGTAAGCGCCATGGCATTAAAAGCGATGACACAGCTGTATGCTGCCAGCCCTTTGATGCAGAATGACCTGAATTCTATTGAAAACAAAGGATATGGAAAAGAGATGGCTGCTGAAGCTGCCCGTAGTGCGCAAAAGGCGATCAATGCTATTGAAAGTCACGAATATTATCGCCTGATGAATCATGACGAATATCGTAGTATTCAATTAATGCCTAATTCCAATCAATTCGCACAACCGGAATACTTATGGTTCCTGCGTTGGCATCATGGCAACTGGTCTGCTTTCGTCAGAGCGCAATGGCTGACACAACCATACGATAATAAAACCGGTGCCGAAGGTACTCCTTATAATGCTCCGACACAAAATGCGGTAGATATGTACGAACGTAAGGGAGCCGACGGTAAATACTATCCGATTACTGATCCGCGTTCCGGTTATGATGCGGTAAAGACTACCAATCCTTATTCGGATAGAGACCCTCGCTTCACGAATAATATCCTTGTGCCCGGTGAGCAATGGGGGAAGAATTTACAGGGTGTTCCCTATTATCTGACTACTTATTCGGGTGGTTACTCCGAGAACTTCATTTCTACCAATCAGTTTACGAGAGGCTCTCAACAGACCGGATATATGTGCAAGAAGTTCATCTGGCCGGAAGCAAGTGTGCCTTTGTTTGGCGAAGCTGGTTTCCAATTATATCGTCTGGTGGCTGTGTACATTCGTGTTTCGCAAGTTTATCTGGATATGGCAGAGGCTTCATACGAAGCGACAGGTGATCCGGATGCAGTCGTTACGGGTTGTACGATGTCGGCCCGTCAGGCTTTGAATAAAATCCGTGTAAGAGCCGGAATTGGCGAACTACCGGATGGAGTTGACTTTAGAGAAGCTTATCGGCGGGAACGTGGTGTGGAATTGATGTTCGAAGGACACCGCTGGTATGATATCCGTCGTTGGATGATTGCTGAAGAACTGTTTAAGGGTGAATATCCGATCATGGGTGTCAAAGCAACTCCGATCAACCATTCTTATACGGCCGACCAGTTGAAAGTGGAAAAAGCCTGCACTTATAAGTTGACTGACTTTACTTACGAGTATGTTCCGGTGAGGACAGCCGTGCGGACGTTTAACAAGCGTAATTATTGGTATCCGCTGCCGATGGATGAAGTGGCGGCTTTGGATAATCTTCAACAGAACCCCGGATGGTGATACCTATAAATAAAGAAAAGTATATGAGAAACAAGATTAGATATATAAGACTGATAGGGCTCATATTTGTCCTTATCGTTGGCTCTAGCCTGACTTTCGCACAAAATAAATCAAAGAGAAAGTCGGCGAAGAAGCCTTTGGTGGAAGTCGTTTCTATTGTTACCGACGAGAAAGGTAGCCCGTTGAAGAATGTTTCTATCATTTGTGGAGAAGGCGCAGTCGTTCTATATACAGATGCAAAGGGACGTTTTCAGACGAAGGTCGAGAATGACGCAACCGTTATGGTGGAGGCTTTGGGATATGAAGATAAAGTGTATAAGCTGACAGGCAGCAATATCGTTCCTGAAAAGATTGTATTGAAGAAAGAGCCTCTGTTTCTGACCGAAGAATCGCTGGTGAATAGAGCCGATGGTGGCAAGACGTATAAAGGGAATGAAGTAGGCGCAACGAGCGTACTGGAGAACGGACAGTTCGGAACCTTCCCTGATTTGACGCTGACGAATATGCTGCAAGGTAAAATGTTAGGTCTGCAAGTTCGCTCCACAGTCAGCGGATTGGGGAACAATACGCCTGATTTATTTATCCGTGGCCAGCATGGCATGTCGGAGAATACAGCTATCGTTATCATCGATGGTGTGGAACGTCCGGCAGCGGATTTGATTCCTGAAGAAATCGAACGTATCGAGTTGCTGAAAGATGCCACTGCCAAGATTCTTTATGGGGCGCGTGCTGCGAATGGCGTACTTTGGGTGACTACCCGCAGAGGAAAGGCCAACCGCCGCATTTATAACGCAACCGCCGAAGCAGGTGTGGTACAGATGACGCGTACTCCTGATTTTCTGAATTCTTATCAGTATGCTAATCTGTACAATGAAGCGCGTGCAAATGACGGATTGACTCCTTACTATAATCAGAAACAACTGGAAGGATATAAAAACTCCAAAGGAGCCAATGACCTATTGTATCCGAACGTCGATTTGTACGATCAGTTATTGAACAAAAATGCCAACTATCGGAAAGTATCGTTCGATATGACGGGAGGTACCGACAGAGTGCGTTATGCCCTGATTGCCGGATATGTAGGAGGTAGCGGATTTGAAGACGTTACCTATACTCCGCAACTGCACCGTCTGACTCTTCGCGGAAACCTCGACTTCAATGTAACGGATTTCCTGACTATATCCGCAGACGTTGCCGGACGTATGGAAATGCGTAAATGGGGGCAATTGGACTGTGGTCAGGTATTTACGGCCCTGTCTACGCATCGTCCGAATGAATACCCGCTGACTATGTCACCGGAAGAAACCGGACTAGCCAGCTCGGACGGAATTCCTTTGTTTGGCGCAAGTCTGCTGCGTCCGATGAATGCATACGCGGAAACAATGTACGGAGGATATACGGATGAGCGTTATACACGCAGCCAGACCAATATCGGTTTGAAATTCGATCTTGATATGCTGACAAAAGGGTTGAAAGCCGGTGCTTTCCTTTCTTTCGACAACTATGATTACCTGCAACTCTCTTTGAGCAAAGTCTATCCGACGTATGCCATCAAAACATATCGTAACTTTGCCGGTGAGGAACAGATCATGTACACCCAGATGAAGAAAACAGATGTAGCCACTTCACAGAGTCGGAAGTCGACTACCTTGCAGCAGACATTGGGTTGGAATGCCTTTGCCGCATACGAGAATACATTCAACCAAAAGCATGATGTATCGGCACGGCTGACTTACATGTACTCGAAAACAACGAATCAGGGAGTGACCCAGGACATCATCAATGCAAACTACGCATTGCGCTTAAACTATATGTATGACCGCCGTTATGCTGTGGAAGCCGACATGGCATTGATGGGAAGCAACCGTTTCAAATCGGGAAATAAATACTTCTTCTCGACTGCGGGTGGCCTTGCCTGGATTCTAAGCAATGAAGATTTCCTGAAAGACAATGAATACGTGAACTTCCTGAAACTGAAAACCAGCGCCGGTATATTGGGCTATGACAGAAGCACTGAACATTTATTGTATGAACGTGCCTGGTCGCAAGACGGCAGCTTCCGGTTCGGAACAACGAACAATGGCGCTACGGCTTACTATTCCACTTTTGTCCGTGCGGGCAATCCGAACCTGAAATGGGAAAAGGCAGCAGAATGGAACATCGGTGTGGAAGGCTTGTTCCTGAACAACCGCTTATATACCGAAATGAACTATTTCCGTGAGAAACATACGGACATCATCGGTTCTGTTGATGCCTCTTACGGGGATTATACTGGCAACTTTACCTACCAGGATAACATGGGCTCCGTCTTGAATCATGGTATAGAAGGAATGTTCACTTGGAGCGACCGTATCAACGACTGGTCTTATTCGGTAGGAGCTAATTTCGTATGGTCTAAGAATAAAGTATTGAAATGGAACCAGGTGAAACATGGTGAAGAATACCGTTATACAGTGGGGCGTTCTACCGATGCTATGATGGGACTGGTTGCCGAAGGATTATTTGGCAAAGATGTAGCCATCAACGGACATGCCCCCCAGACGTTTGCCGATTATCAGGAAGGCGACATCGCCTACAAAGACCTGAACGGCGATAAGATCATTGACGGTCGTGACGTAAAGGAACTCGGAAACTCATTCCCACGTACTACATTGGGCATCGATTTCAATGTAAGTTACAAAGGCTGGGGATTGTATCTTCAGGGATATTCCGAACTGGGCGTTCACACTTGGGCAACAAATGCTTATTATTGGAACAATGGAGAAGGTAAATACTCTAAACTGGCATTAGATCGTTATCATCCGGCAAACAATCCGACCGGAAGTTATCCGCGCCTGACAACCACTGCCGGTGAGAACAATTTCCGCAATTCTTCTTTCTGGTTGAAGAATACAAGCTTCTTCCGTATGAAGAATGTTGAATTGAGCTACACGTTCAATCAGTTCTCCCCAAGTTCGGTCGTGAAGAAGATGAAGGTTTTCGCTCGTGGTGCAAATTTGTTTGTGCTTTCTTCCGTGAAAGATTTGGATCCTGAATTGCTGAATGCCGGTGTGACAAACTACCCGGTGACGCGTACTTTTACAGGCGGAGTCTCTTTTGTATTTTAATTTTGAACAATTAATAGATGGCAATATGAAACATATATTAGGAAGTTGCGTTTTAGCAGGTCTGTTTCTCTTTTGTGCTTGTGACGACACATTGGATACAAAGGTGACATGGCAGATCGGAGACTCTGATACCTGGAGAGTGCCGGAACTTGCTCAAGGCGTACTATATAAAGCTTATAATGGCATAGCCAACCGTCCGGATTGTTTTGAAGATAACTTTCTGGATTGTGCTACCGATAATGCAGTGACTAATCTGCGCAGCTCTTCTGTCTATAAATTAAATATGGGTGGGATGACAGCGTTTAACAACCCAATCGGAAACTGGAGTAATGCGTACAACATGCTGAACTATGTAAACTCTTTCCTCGAAAACGGCTTAACCGACCAAGTGCAGTACAACCGCACCGACCCGGAAGTGGACAAGCAAATCAAGCTGCGTCTGGAAGGTGAATCGTATTTCCTGCGTGCATGGTGGCATTTTGAGCTATTGAAGATGTACGGCGGAAAGGCGAAGAATGGAAAAGCGTTGGGTATTCCGTTGGCAGATCATTTTATTTCGCAGGATGAGGCCGCGCAGAACGGTGAATTTCTTCGTCCTACTTATCAGGCAACAGTCGATTTTATCGTCAACGATTTGAATAATGCCATCGAGTTATTGCCGAACGTGTATCAGGGAGATGACTTGGAGTTCGGTAATACACAAATCGGTCGTGCCACGAAAGCGGCGGCAGCTGTTCTGAAAAGTCGTGCGCTTTTATATAGCGCAAGCCCTGCCATGCAGGATGATGACGTGACGAAGATCACCGGCATGGGACAATTCGAAATACTGAACCCTACGGTTTACCAAGCAAAATGGGAAGCGGTAGCCAAAGAGATCAATAAGATTCTGGGCATGGAAGGTTTCGGAACTTATGTTCCTGTTACGGCTTCCTCCATTGCCGATGTTCAGACGGAAAGTTCCGATTATGCTTTCCGCAGATATTTTAATAATAACCTGTTGGAAGGCCTTCATTTCCCGCCGTTCTACTACGGAAGTGCCCGTGCCACTCCTTCTCATAATCTGGTAAAGGCTTTTTATGCGAAGAATGGTTATCCGGCAACCGATGTTCGTTCCGGTGTCGATCTGTCTGATCCTGATTTCGATCTGACGCAGCTTTATGCCGTACTGGATAATCGCTTTGCGCTGAATGTCTACTATCATAGTGCTACATTTGGCGATTCCGGTCAGCCGTTGGATATGTCCGAGGGTGGAAAAGATTCTCCTTCGTTTAGTGAGAATGCTACACGTACGGGTTATTATCTGGCTAAATTCGTTTCCAAGAAATCGGCTATGCTGAATCCGATTCAGACGTTAAACTCGGTTCATTACAATCCTTTGTTACGGAAATCGGAAGTTCTTCTTAACTTTGCCGAAGCTGCCAATGAGGCTTGGGGCAACCCGACGGTGAAAGCCGAAGGATGCCTGTATTCTGCATACGAAATATTGAAAACAATCCGTTCGCAAGCCGGGGGTATCAATTTTGATCTTTATCTGGATGAAATGGCTCAAAGTAAGGACTCGTTCAGAAAGTTGATTCAGAACGAACGTCGCTTGGAATTTACTTTCGAGAATCATCGTTATTTTGATATGCGTCGTTGGGTATTACCGTTGAACGAAGAGGTGGAGGGTGTTGCCGTTACCCGCAATGAAGATGGCACATTCAGCTTCAAAGTACAGAAAGTGGAACAACGGAAATATGAAGTGAAAAACTATTTCATGCCATTACCGTATGCAGAGCTGGAAAAGAATAAGAATCTAATGAATAATCAGGGTTGGGAATAACGTGCTGTTGATATAAATACTTATTTACAATGAAAAGACTAAATATATTATGGATAGGGCTGATAAGCGTTCTGATGACTGCTTGTTATGACGATTATGAAAAGGACTACGATGAGAGTTCTGTGTACTTTGCTTCGCAAAAACCTTTGCGGACACTGGTAGCCGATACAGATATGTCGATAAAGGTAGGAGTGGCTATTGGCGGTAAAAGAGAGGTGCATACCGATGATTGGGCTACGTTCGAGATTGATCCGTCTTTACTGGAGGGTACGGGCTTGACACTGATGCCGGAAAACTATTATCAGTTGGCTAATCCGAACAAGATGACAATTAGCAATCCGAATCTGGCAATAGCAGATGTGAAAGTGACTTTCTCCGATGCTTTCTATAATGACGATGCCGCTTTGGATAAGCATTATGCCATCCCTTTCCGGCTGGTCGATCATAATCAGGATGAAGTAAGTACCGACGTGAACGGTCAGTTGAAGGATTACAGCATTGTAGTTGTCAAGTTCGTCAGCCAGTATCATGGGACATACTTTGTGAAAGGGAAAGTTACTAACTTATCCACCCAGCAGGTGACTGAATACAATAACAAGGATTTGAGTCAGAATATGACCCGCGACTTTGTTTCGTTAGGTAGAAACAAATTACGCAGACCGGGTTTCGGAAACACATTGGAAAATAATGAGTCGGTAAATCTGACAGTCAATCCGGACGGAAGCGTTACTATCGAAGCCGGAGGAAGTGTTGCTATCATAGATGCGTCCGCCTCATTAGATCCTGCAGCCGAATCGTTGGAATTTGTAGGAAAGCAGCCAAAGTTTACGCTTTCTTATAAGTACACGAAAGGTGGCGTCACTTATCAGGTTGACGAGGAACTGATTCGTCGTCAGAATCCGGAAGCTGATTTACGCTTCCAGGAATGGTAGAATAGGTATTAGTCGATTATAGGTGTCTATCTGTCGCCGGTAATTAGCTGAATCAACGATGTTGCAGGCTGATTACCGGTGATGTTTTTAGACATTCTGTTAGGTTTATATCGCTTAAATTAGCTTACGATCTACTTTAGAATAGATTTTCCTTTTCTGTTATCATCCAATAACCTATCTTTTTCGAGCCTTTTCGAATAATGCAGCCATTCACTTTTAAGTTGCGAAATGCTCTCTTGATCGTAGCACTGGAAACAGATAAAGATATGGCTAGATTATCATATGTTGACTGATTATCTTTTACTATCAATTTTAATATGTCTTTTTCTAATGATGATAGTTTTAAAGGGTCATTTAAAGGGTCATTTAAAGGGTCATCATTCTTGGATTTCAATACTTCTATCACGCGATCGGTCATCTGAATGATATTTCCATCCACTACATCTTGAAACATCAGGTCGGCTTCATCACGACCAAACCTCCCAATACGAAATTGCACACTGGTGAAAAACTTTGCAGGATTTTTGCCGAATAGAAGTAAAGCAGCATTGCGCAACTTACCTTCCCCACCGATAAGATTCAGATTAGAGAGTACTTTTTCCGTAGTTTCATTCAATGAATCTACAGGCATACGTCCGGCATCGACGGCTTTACGCAAAAAGAAATCAATAGCTTGGCGGTCGATGTCATCCAATGTAGCTCTTTCGTTTTCAATATCATCCCACGAATGCCCCATTTTGCGAAGCAAAAACTGTTGCAAGGCTGCACCTTTCAACTCCTGTTTGGTAGAACCGCTACGATAATGATATATACCGTGATAAGCGATAGGCAAATTACACGGTTGCACGGCAATCTCGATGTAGTCTTTATCCTCTTTATGCAAAAGATTTACATCAGCTACAATGTCCAGGTAGTTAACAATCTTATTAGGAATGTCTTCCATCAGTCGTTTGGTGTCTGCTACACCAACCACTTGTTGGTTATCGTCTATACCGATATAGATACGTCCACCTTGTGCATTTGCAAAACCACAAATCCACTTTAGATATTCGTCTCTCCACGATTCCTTATATTCAATATTCTGACTTTCACTCATAATTACTACAAAGTTACGTATTCTTTTTCAAACTTTGTAGAGTATAAGGAGATTTACAAGTGCCAGTTCCGGCGAATTACTTCAATTGCTTGAGAAACTCTGTCGGAGTGATATTAAATTCCTTTTTGAAACATTTTGTAAAGTAATTCGGGTCTGATATACCGACAGCGAATGAGGCTTCGGAAACATTCATGCCGTTCAGTAAATGGGTTTTGGCTTCCTTCATCTTGATGGTCCGTATAAACTGTGTGATGGAGCATCCCGTGAGTGATTTCAGTTTCATGTGCAGCAGACTACGGCTGATGCGGAGATGGGCTGTGATTTCAGTTACTCCAAAATCTTCCTTGGTGAGGTTCGCCATAATCAGTTCTACCAGTTCTTTCATAAATACCTCATCCCGTGGATTGTTGGTGATTTGCTTGATGTTCAGTTCTTCCGCCTGTTTGAAGTGCTCGATATTCTGTTTCCGGCTCTTTTGGATATTCTGTACCAGCAACTCCAGGTTCTTGGCGTTGAAAGGTTTAGTGATATAGGCGTCCGCTCCCCGCAGATAGCCTTCTGTATGGTCGTTCTCATCTGTTTTGGCAGTCAGGAGGATAACGGGGATATGGCTGGTCGTTACATCTTGCTTGACGCGTTCCGTGAATTCCAGTCCGTCCATCACCGGCATCATTAAGTCCGATATAATCAGATTCGGCAGTTGTCTGGCTATCTTCTTGCAGGCTTCCGCTCCGTTGTAGGCACGTATGATGTCATATTTCTCACCGAATATACTGGCGAGGTAATCATTCATCTCTTTATTATCCTCCACAATCATGATAGATTCTCTGCCGGAGTCTTTCTCTTTGTTGGTCAGCTTTTCGGGGATGAGTTCGATTGTCTCTTTGATTCGCTGGTTGTATTTTTGTATTTCTTCTGTCGTGATGTTTTCGGAAGAGCGTTCGTCGGGTGCGTAGGCATCCTCCGATACGTTCAGGGTGACGATAAAGTCCGAACCTTTGTTGACCTCGCTCTCTACCCGTATTTCTCCTTTATGCATGTGGATGAGCGAACGGGTGAGCGAAAGTCCCAAGCCGAATCCCTCGCGGTGGTCGCGTTTTTCGACCTGGTAGTAGCTCTCGAATATTTGTTCCTGAACGTCTTTGGGAATTCCTCTGCCGCTGTCCTTGACGGAGATTTGAACCATGGTTTCTTTCTCCTCTTTAATCAGTTTGGCACTCAATCTGACGTATCCGCCGGGTTGTGTGTATTTAAATGCGTTCGAGAGCAAATTATAAAGAATCCGTTCCAGTTTGGAAGGCGAGAACCAGACTTCCTCTTTGGTATCTTCCAGACTGACGATAAAGTCGATTTCCCGTTCTCCGGCTACGATGTCGAAGATATGGGAGAGTTCCTCCAGAAAGTGCATGATATCTCCTTTACGGACGCTGATATGCATCTGTTTCATTTCGATTTTACTGAATGTCAATAGTTCGTTAATCAGATAATTCATCCGGTTGGCGTTGCGGTAGATAACTTCCAGTTTCTCCTTGTCGTTGTTACTAATCTGCGGCTGCTGGATCAATCGTTGTAGAGGTGATAAAATCAGGGTTAATGGTGTTTTCAGATCATGGGAGATGTATGTGAAGAAATTTATTTTCTGTTGATTCATGTTCTCCATGTTGACACGCTGTTCATGTTCCGTTTTCAGTCGCATGAGCAGGATAATACGCGTTTTGGTATATCGGTAGGCGGCGTAGATGATTAATAAGGAGAGCAATGCATATACAAAATACGCTCCCGGCGATAGCCACCAGGGTGGGAGGATTCTGATGGCAAGGTCCTTTTGTCCCGTTTCGTCCCAGTGAATACCGTCTTTGCTGGCTTTGATCTTTAAAATATACCTTCCTGAAGGCAGGTTTGAAAAGCGTACCTGATGCTGGTTGCCCACAAACTGCCAGTCCTTGTCGATACCTTCCATTTTCATGGCATATTGAGTGTTGTAGGTATATTGATAATTCAGTCCGGAATATTCGAGACGCAGGGATTGGGCCTGGTCGTGTGTCAGGGTAATCTCTGTCAGTTCGGAGATGGAGGAAGGAATGGACGCTTTCTCGTTGTTGGGCGACATATATTCGCTGTTGCTCCATATAGCAGTCAGGGCAATGTTGAAATGAGGATTGACGGAGCGTACCTGTTCCGGATAAAAAGAATCATGCCGTTGATGGTTCCGAAATACAGCTCTCCGTCGGGCTTCTTACAGGCGGAGGAGTAGTTGAACTGGTTAATCGGCAGTCCGTCGGCTGTGGTATAACGGTCGATATTTTCCATCTGTGGATTGATGCAGCAGAGCCCGCTTCCGGTTCCTACCCAGATGTTGTTCATTTCATCTTCTATGATGCCTTTAATGGCATTCGAGCCCAGCTGCTCTTTGCTGTAAGAAGCGATGATGCTTCCGTTGCGGTCTGATACATAAAGCCCGTTGTTGTCTGTCCCTATCCATATCCGTTGGTGTGAATCGGGGTAGATATAGGTTACATAGAGATCGGTGTGCGGCAAGATAGGGAGTGAGGTAACTTTCAGCGTACGGGTATTTATCTGGAACATACTGCCTTTCCGGGTTCCTGCCCAAAGTATGCTGTCATTGAATTGTACCAGGTTGAAAATACGGAGCGGTGAAATCTTTTCCGGACGGGCATTGGCTTTTTTCTTGTCGATCAGGAATAAGCCTGAAGGCCCTCCGTACCAAACGTGGTCGTTCTTGTCTTCGATGATGCAGAAGCCGGACGAAACCTCTTCCGACAATAGATTATAGTCTACCGTACGGTTTAAATGCGGTATATAGTGAAGAGCTCCTTTCAGGAACAGTCCGAGCCATAGGCTGTTATCTTTGTCGAGCCATAGAGAGTGTATGTTCTTGGCGTAGATTTGCATCTGTTTGTGAAGCCGTTCGGCGCGGGTAATCTCTTTTTACTGTTCAGGTAATTCAATCCGCCATCCTCCGTAGCGATGTACAATCCGTTGTCCGGCGCATTGATAATCTGGCGGACTGCTTTTCCGCTCAAATGATTGAAACTGCCTCCGTATGGATATATCCGGAACTGGTCGGAGCCGAATATATAATAGTTGACCCCTCCGAAATAGGTTCCCACCCACATGTTGTGGGCCTTATCCTGATAAAGACTGTAAATGGGCGAATCGTTCAGGGCACTTAAATCCCGTTCGGATTGTTCGTAGTGTGCAATCAGTTGGTAGAGTTTGTTGAACACGAAGATGCCATACTCCGTTCCTACCCATATATTCCCGGTATGGTCGGTTGACGCACACCGGAAATCTTTTACTTCCAGATCTTTGGAGAGATTGCACAGAGTATTGCTTTGTATGTGGTAAACGAAGAAATCATTATTGGTATTGAATAAAAGCTGGTTGGACGAGATCAACACGGCATTGTTACATTGCTGTGCAAAAGGCTGGATTAGGGTAGGGAGCGAAACGAACTGTTTCTTCTCCAGACTGTATCGCATCAGTCCTTTGTTGGTGTCAATCCATAGGGTTTTATCTCCGTCTTCTGCAAAATATCTCACATGCGGTTTCTCTTCATTGAGAAGGAAAGGAACGAACAGGCTGTCCTGTTCATTGTAGTGGTAGAGTCCGTTACTACAGGCCGCCAAGAGCATCCCGTCACTGGTGTTCAGGAAACAAACATCATCTTTGGTATTTCCTTTAATCCGGTAACGGGTAAAATCTTCCGTCCGGTAGTCGTAGCTGCAGATACCCTGATCGGTGGAGATCCATAGAACGTTGCGGAGTGAATCGTTATACAGACGGGTGATAAAGTCGTGGCAGAGCGAGGTGCTGTCGGCCTCATTGTGTGCAAACAGGTTAATATTATAACCGTCGAAGCGGCACAAGCCGTTGCGTGTGCCGAACCAGATGAATCCGTGATTGTCTTGGGTAATCGCATTGATAGTATTATGCGGGAGTCCTTCGGCTATGCTTAGTTGTTTGAAGCGTATATTATTATATTGTATCTGTCCTGTCGACAGGCTGGCGTTTAAGAGCACGAGACTAAAGGAGAGGACGATTTTAAGGGCAGTGGTTCTCATGGCTTTACGGATTTAATTTCATGACCAAAGATACGTTTTTTTTGTTTGGAACAGTCGTAGAATTGTTCAAACGGACAGCACTCATGTTCAGTTTGCTGTCCGGCAGCTGATTTTTATACATGATTGCAGGTATTAAGCATTATTTTTCTGTTTTTCTTGGATAGAAAAGACCACATTTGCAATGTGAAACTCTAAAAACACAATGCTATGAATCATCCGACATTAAAATCCCTTACGTTGGGTATCGGTCTGTTCTTCACATTACCTCTGGTATATGCGAATAGTTCTTTTCCGTCTTCATCCGATGGAACATTGTACATCAATAAATCGAAAACCCGCAAAGTGGCTCCCGTAAAGTACGGTTTCCATTATGAGGAAATAGGAATGATGGGTGAGGGCGCCCTGCACGCCGAACTGATACGTAACCGTTCGTTTGAAGAAGCAACACCGCCTGCCGGATTATCAGTAAAGAACGGGTTGTATGAAAATGTTCCGGCTCCCCGTGTTAAAGAGAAGAAAGTGTTTCAGGCCGATCCGTTGATTGGATGGACGACTTATCCGTTATCTTATGCACCTGTGTTTGTCAGTCGTACGGAAACAGATCCGATGAGTGAGGAAAACAAGTATTCGATGCTGGTGAATGTTACGGAAGATATTGCGAATCACCCGGATGCTCTGATTCTCAACCGTGGATATTATGGAATGAATCTAGAAAACAGATACGTCTTATCGCCTTTCCCTGTTTCTGAAAAGCAGGAATTATTCCGCCCCGTTGCGTGTATTTCTAGTTGACGAACTGGGACAGCAGGTGAGCAATGTGATCGAAGTGAATATAGAGAATCGGGACTGGACAAAATATACGGGCGAACTGAAACCGGAAAAGAACGTCCAGCGCGGAATGCTTGCTATTCAGCCTATGTCGAAAGGACAATTTCAGATAGATGTCGTTTCCCTGTTTCCCTCTGATACCTGGAATGAGGGGAAATCCGTATTCCGTAAAGATATTGTTCAAAATCTGAAAGAGTTTGCTCCCTGTTTCATTCGTTTTCCGGGCGGATGCATCGTACACGGAGTCAATGAAGAAACGATGTATCACTGGAAGAAGACGCTCGGACCGATCGAAAACCGTCCGGGACAGTGGAGCAAATGGGCGCCTTATTACCGTACCGACGGAATCGGTTATCATGAGTTTTATGAATTGTGCGAATATGTGGGAGCCGATGCGATGTATGTGATGCCTACGGGTATGATTTGCAGCGGTTGGGTGAAGCAAAGTCCACAGTGGAATTTCAGACACATTGATGTCGATCTGGACGCTTATATCCAGGATGCGTTGGATGCCATCGAGTATGCCATTGGTGATACAACTACGAAATGGGGAGCTGAACGGGCAAAGAACGGTCATCCCGCTCCTTTCCCGCTAAAATATATCGAGATTGGAAATGAAGATTTCGGACCTGTGTATTGGGAGCGTTATGAGAAAATCTATCAGGCGTTGTCCGCCAAATATCCTGACTTGATTTATATAGCCAATAGTGTCATCCGTGTAGTCGGAAGAGAGAATGATGACAAACGGAAGGATATTCCCAATTTTGTCAACCCGAAGAATGTGAAAGTGTTCGACGAACATTATTATAACTCAATCGAATGGGCTTGCGAACAGCATTATCGCTTTGATAACTACAAACGGGGTGTTGCCGATTTATTTATCGGCGAATTGGGTATTAGCGGAAAATATCCTTATAACCTGCTGGCTACCGGAGCCATCCGTATGTCAATAGAACGCAACGGCGACCTGAATCCTTTGTTTGCCGAACGTCCGGTGATGAGGCATTGGGACTTTCTGGAACACCGTATCTTCCTGCCGATGTTGATTAATGGAGTAGACAGTAGCGTAAAGACTTCCTTCTTCTACCTGGCAAAGATGTTCAGGGATAACACGTTTGACGTGTGTCTGGATGCAGCGATCAAGGATATAGAAGGTTTGCAGAACATCTTTGTTACGATGGGATATGATACGGCCAGCAAACAATATATCCTGAAACTGATAAACCTGCAGGATAAAAAAGTCACTCTACAACCGGAAGTTTCCGGCTTCAAACGTCCCGTCAAGGCACATAAAACGAAGCCTGGTACTGGTTCCGGAAAGAAACACCCGTTTACCCCGAATGAAGTCCAACCGGTAGAGACGGAAGTCGGACTGGACCT
>ENA-OQJB01000177-OQJB01000177.1-human-gut-metagenome-genome-assembly--contig:-NODE-177-length-37812-cov-3.550484_pt1 | contig 37812 bp, 32 predicted proteins | sample MGYA00242599_ERZ504765 | MGnify/ENA primary metagenome ERZ504765 (study PRJEB26092, sample SAMD00036354) | human gut metagenome | host: Homo sapiens | study: EMG produced TPA metagenomics assembly of...
ATACCGGCCGGGGTGGAAATCTATGACAAAGACGGATTCCTGGTAGACATCAACAATAAGGATATGGAGATATTCGGGGTCCGTGACAAACAGGATGTCATTGGAGTGAACTTATTCGAGAACCCGAATGTGTCCGCCCAATTGGCAGAACGTATACAGACCGAGGATATGGTCGACTTCCGCCTGAATTATGCTTTCGACCGGACTGAAGGGTATTACTCCACTTCCAAACAGCCGAAGGATGTGATACATCTTTATACGAAAGTGAGCAAGGTGTATGACAGTAAAGGTAACTTTACCGGCTATGCCATGATTAACATCGACAATACGGAACGGATTGATGCCATGAGCCGTATCTGTGATTTCGAGAATTTCTTCCTGCTTATATCGGATTATGCGAAGGTAGGTTATGCCAAGCTGAACCTGCTCGACCGGAAAGGCTATGCCATCAAGCAATGGTATAAGAATATGGGAGAGGACGAGAATACCCAATTGGCGGATGTCGTGGGAATATACAGCAAGATGTACCCCAGTGACCGCAGGAGGATGCTTGATTTCTTCAGTAAGGCCCGTGTGGGCGAAGCCAAACATTTCCAGGGAGAGATGCGCATTGAACGTCCGGGCGAAAAGGGAAAATGGAACTGGGTACGTACCAATGTGGTTGTCAATCTGTTCGAACCGGAGAACGGGACAAATAGAGCTGATAGGCGTCAACTATGACATTACGGAATTGAAGGAGACGGAGGCTATGCTGATTGAAGCCAAGGAGAAGGCAGAAACCGCCGACCGTCTGAAGAGTGCCTTCCTTGCCAATATGAGCCATGAGATACGTACGCCTCTGAATGCAATTGTCGGTTTCTCCAGTCTGATGGGAGAGACCGGGGACATGGAGGAAAAAAGGCAGTATATGGCGATTATTGAAGAAAACAATGACCTGCTGTTGCAGCTGATTTCCGACATACTGGATTTGTCCAAGATAGAGGCCGGGACATTTGACTTTGTGGAAAAAGAACTGGACGTGAACGTACTATGTGAGGACATTGTGCGCTTCATGAAGATGAAGGCCAAACCGGGTGTGGAAGTTCTCTTCGACCGTCATCTGCCGGAATGCCGGATTGTCAGTGACCGTAACCGTTTGAATCAGGTCATAGCCAACTTTGTCAACAATGCCATCAAGTTCACCACTGCGGGAAGTATACGTGTAGGATATAATAAGGTGGATGAAACTCATTTGCGTTTTTATGTGGCCGATACGGGCCTTGGCATTGAGCCGGAAATGCAGGCTCAGATATTCGACCGTTTTATAAAGCTGAATACGTTTGTGCATGGCACCGGCCTGGGGCTTTCTATCAGTAAGAGTATTATAGAACAGTTGGGTGGCACAATCGGTGTGGACAGTGAACCGGGGAAAGGCTCATGCTTTTGGTTTGTGCTGCCGATTGTATAGTATGGAAATGTGCCCAAATACACATTCACCACAAATTACGCAGATTAACACAACTAAAAGCTCTTGATTATCAGAACTTTTAAAGATAATTTGTGCCAATCTGCGCAATCTGTGGTGAGTGATGATACCTTCCGGTTATAATCCGAATGAGAACTTATCGATGGATTGATATACCACACTTGCAATACTCAGTACCACAATACCCAGCGTGCAAATGGCCAGGCTGGCACGTGTATAGTTGTCACTGCGGAATGCTGCAATCGGCTCGTCGCTCTTGTTGATGTACATTGCCTTTACAATCTTCAGATAGTAATAAAGCGAGATGATTGTATTGATAAGGGCAATGAATACCAGCAGATGGAAGCCGCCTTCAAAAGCTGCCGCAAAGATGAAGAACTTCGAGAAGAAGCCCGCAAACGGCGGGATGCCTGCCAGAGAGAACAGTGCCAGTGTCATCAAGAACGCCAACTTCGGATTAGTGGTATACAGCCCGTTATAGTCTTCAAGTGTGAACTTGCCTGCTCGCAGTGCCACAATCGTGATAACGGTAAATACGGCAAGATTGGCAAACATATATATCAGCACGTAGTATACCAGCGACGTCATACCTTGTGCGCTTCCGCTGATGACACCCAGCATGATGTAACCTGCTTGCGAGATACTGGAGAAAGCCATCAACCGCTTCAGGTTCTGCTGGCGTAGGGCGAAGAGGTTGGCAATTGTGATGGAGGCGATGATAACCCAGTACAGCACTTCCTGCCATTGTTCCACCATCGGAGCGAATACCTTGATGAGAATAGCCATCAGCACGAAAGCGGCAGAGCCTTTAGAGATGACACTCAGATAGGCTGTCACCGTGCTTGGAGCACCTTCGTAAACGTCTGCTGTCCAAAGATGGAAAGGCACCAGTGATATTTTGAATCCCATGCCGGAGAAGAAGAATACGAATGCCATAATCTGCAACGGGTCGCCGGTGAGGCGTGCCGGTATGTCGGCAAAGTAGAGAGTGCCTACCGTACCGTAAATCAAAGATAATCCGTATAGCAGCAATCCGCTGGAGAACAGTGCCGTGAGAATATATTTGGCACCTGCCTCGGCAGAATGGTGGCGGTATTTGTCGAAGGCAACCAGGGCTGCCATCGGGATGCTTGCCGTCTCCAGTCCGATGAAGAACATCAGGAAGTGTCCGGCAGAAATCATGAAGTACATACCCAGCAGGGTGGAAAGTGTCAGAATGTAGAACTCACCTTGTTTGATGGCAGTGTCTGGACGGCGCATCCATTCGTGCGCCATCAGGAATACAATCAGTGTACCTATACTGAGGATGGATTTCACGATGCTCTGTATCGGCTGATTGTGATACATGCCGCCGAAAGCATCTGCCACAGGACCGGGAACGATGGTGATAAGTGTGTGTATGGTCAGCAGAGCAACGGGCAGCATTGTGTTCAGCACCGGTTTGCCGTCATTCTTGTGTGCATCCGGACTCATGAAGAGGTCGGCGACAAAAAGGATGACGATGACCAATATCAGCGAAAGCTCTTCTTTGAGCAGGAGGAATTGGGAATAATCCATATCTATTTACGATTTTACGATTTACGATTGAAATTACTCTTGGGATTTACGATTTTATGATTTACGATTGAGGTTACTCTTGGGATTTACAAGTCATTTATCAATCGTAAATCGTCAAATCGTAAATAAATCAGTTATTGGCAGCACGCTGTCTCCAATCATGCCGCTAATCCACCATGGTGCCATACCAAGGGCGGCAACGCATGCTATGAGGATAATGACCGCTGTGCGTTCATCCCAGGTAGCGTCGCTCAAAGTGAGGTGATGCTTGTTAGTGCAGGTGCCATAGAGAATCTTTCCTACCAGTCGCAGGATATAGACTGCTGTAATCACGATGGAACTGCATGCAATGACTGTCCATACGCGGTGGAACGTATCGGGATGCTGGAACGAACCGGTGAAGATGGTCATTTCGGCAATGAAACCGCTGAGTCCGGGTAATCCCAGATTGGCAAGACCGGCGATTACATAGCAGACAGCCAGGAAAGGCATAATCTTCATCAGACCGGAGAGTTCGCGGACGTCACGCGTATGGGTACGTCCGTATATCATACCGATAAGGGCGAAGAACAAGGCTGTCATCAGTCCGTGAGAGAGCATCTGCAGAACAGCACCCGTGCAAGCTGTCTGGTTCATCATCAGAATGGCGAACAACACCAGACCGCAATGGCTGACGGAAGAGTAGGCATTGATATACTTCAAGTCGGTTTGTACACAAGCGGAGAATGCACCGTATACCACGGAGATTCCGGTAAGAATCAGGAATATCCATCCCAGTTCTTGTGCAGCTTCGGGCATCAGGTACATGGCTATGCGGAAACATCCGTAACCTCCCAGTTTCATCAATACACCGGCATGGAGCATGGATACGGCAGTCGGTGCGGAGGCGTGACCGTCGGGGCTCCATGTGTGGAACGGGAACAGAGCGCCCAGCACACCGAAACCGAGGAAGGTGAGCGGGAACCAGATACGTTGCTGTTCGATGGGAATATTGTGCATCTGTGCTATTTCCAATAGGTTCATAGAGGTGGCTCCGGCACCGTAGTAGATACCCAGGATACCGATAAGCAGGAAGGCGGAGCCGCCCATCAGCATCAGTGTCAGCTTCATGGCGGAGTACTCCTTGCGTCCCGACCCCCATACACCGATAAGCAGATACATGGGAATGAGGGCAACCTCGTAGAACATGAACATGGTGAACAGGTCTATCGAAATGAAGAACCCGAACACACCGATGGAGAGGAAGGTGAACCAAAGGAAATATTCTTTAGTCAGCGGTTGCAGCCTCCAGGAGGCGAATGTTCCGGTAAAGACAATGATGGCCGAAAGCAGCAGCATGGCTACCGAAATACCGTCTACTCCTACCGAATAGTGGATGTTGAGTGCAGGATACCAGACCATGTCGGCACGGAACAGCATTTCATCCGTGGCACCAGCGTGGCGTGCATTGAGGTACATCACGGTCAATGCTGCAGAAAGAACCAGCAGAGCCGATGCACCGGTCACCATCACCGCGCGTATTTGTGCGATGTTGCGGCTGAGCCAAAGACCCAGCAACATCAGCAAGGGGATGAGTACGAATAATGATAAAAAGTTCATCTTTATATTTACGATTTAACGATTTACGATTTACGATTGAAAAATCTCGGGTTATAGCAATAGTAGCAGTATCAGTGCCAGCGTGCCCAGCAGGAATACAAATGTATATTGCTGGATGCGTCCGCTTTGCAGGCCGCGTATCTCTTCACTGGTAGCTTCAGCCCCCCAGGCAAGGAAGTTGAAGAAACCGTCGACCACGTGGCGGTCCCACCATGCAATGGGGTGGCAGATGCAGCCGAAGATGATGCGGTGGGTGATGAACTGGTAAACTTCATCCAGGTAGAAGCGGTGGTAAGCTGCTGTCCATAGGCCTTTGAAACGGCGTGCCAGCGCGTTGGCAACGGGCTGCCGGCTACCTGCATAGATGTAGGTGGCAATGGCTATGGAAACCACCGCTACGGCGATACTTGTACCTGCCACACTCCAATCCAGATGGATGCTATATGCTTCACCGTTGGAACTGATGAAGTGTCCGAAAGGAATGAAACCGGCAACTATCGTAACCACGGCAAGGAGCATCAGGGGCAGGGTCATCGCCAGAGGACTCTCGTGGGGGTGAGGCATGTGGCTGTCGCCCCCATCGCTTGCCGACTTTTGCCCCGGCTCTGAGCCGGCCCAAAAGATACCATAATAAAGACGGAACATATAGAATGCTGTCATACCTGCAATCACTGTCATAATCCATCCCATGATGGGGCTGAACTGGAAGCATGCCGTCAGGATTTCATCTTTGGAGAAGAATCCGGAGAACGGAGGAATACCTGCAATGGCGAGACAAGCTATCAGGAAGGTGATATGCGTGATCGGCATGTATTTGCGTAATCCTCCCATAGCCGACATCTCGTTGGAGTGAACGGCATGGATAATGCTGCCTGCACCCAGGAAGAGTAAGGCCTTGAACATGGCGTGTGTGAACAAGTGGAACATGCCTGCCATGTAGCCCAGTCCCCCTTCGTGTGGGTCGGCTGATGTACATACACCCAGCGCCACCATCATGAAACCGATTTGGGAGATGGTGGAGAATGCCAGTACACGCTTGATGTCACTCTGCACACATGCCACACTGGCGGCATAGAATGCCGTGAAGGCTCCTACGTATGCCACGATGTGCAGCACGCTGGGAGCATATTCTATGAACAACGGGAACATGCGTGCCACCAGATAGACACCTGCAACCACCATTGTGGCGGCATGAATCAGTGCACTGACCGGCGTAGGACCTTCCATGGCATCGGGCAGCCAGATGTGCAACGGGAACATGGCACTCTTTCCGGCACCACCGATGAACATCAGTCCCAAGGCAAGCGGAATCATTGCCGCACCGCCCTTTGCCAGCGCCATCTCATTAGGGCTGAAGGTGTATGTACCGGCATAATACCCATAGACGAGGATACCTATAAGGAATCCCAGGTCAGCAAAACGGGTCACGATAAACGCCTTCTTCGAAGCGGCAATAGCCGCCGGCTTCGTATAATAGAAACCAATCAGCAGATAGGAGGACACGCCCACCAACTCCCAGAACAGATACATCTGGAAGATGTTCGTTGCTACTACCAGTCCGAGCATGGACATGGTGAAGAGCGACAAGAAGGCGTAGTAACGCTGGAAACCGCGTTCGCCCTTCATGTAGCCGAAAGAGTATATGTGTACCAGCAGCGAAACGGTGCTGATGACCACGAGCATCATAACTGAAATCGGGTCGAGTAGAATGCCCATGTCGATACTGAGGCTTTCTGTGAAGGGCAGCCATTTGAAGTTATAGGGCATCAGCGCCTCGTACGTACCATCGGCAAGGCGGGGAGCGCTGAAGTACATTCCTGCGGTGAGATAGGAAAGCACTGCGACCACACCCAGTGCCGTAGTTCCGATAAGGCCGGCAGTGCGGTGTGACATCCATTTACCTCCAAGTCCCAGAGCGAGGAAAGAGAGGAAAGGGAGTAGAAGGATTAATATTGTATATTCCATAATTTAATTGATAATTGAAAGGTGAAAGTTGAAAACTGAAAGTGAAAAGTTAATTTTCCACTTTCTGTTTTCAACTTTCCACTGTTTAATATTTCATCTCATCCAGTTTGTTCACCTGGATGCTGCGGATGTTACGGTAGATGTTAATCATGATGGCAATGGCTACAGCCGTTTCGGCCGCCGAGATGGCGATGGAGAATAAAGAGAAGAAATATCCTTCCAGTCCTCCGGGGAATAGGAAACGGTTGAACACCGCAAAGTTGATGTCCGTGGCATTCAGAATCAGCTCGATGCTGATAAGTATTGCCAGTGTGTTGCGGCGGGTGAAGAACCCATAGATGCCTGCGAAGAACATGATAGCCGAAACTATCAGATAATATTCCATGTGTATCATAATTCTTATCTTTTACGTGCTATTAATAATCCGCCTACGATACATGCCAATAACAAGATGCTAACTGCTTCGAAGGGAAGCAGATAACCATACTTGTCACCGCTCAGCATGTGGTGACCGATGGTCTTGATGTTGACCTCCAAAGGCTCCACGTCGGTGGTGGCAATGAACTTATGCTTCAAAGTGATGAATACTACGATGATGGCACCGCCCACGGTGGCACCCAGTCCGGCAAGGAACCTGCTGCGCTTTAACTTCTCGATGACATCGCCTTCGCCACTGGTAAGCAGTATGGAGAAGACGTAGAGTACCACGATACCGCCGGCATAGACCATAATCTGCACGGAACCGAGGAAGGTGTAACCCAGCAGAAAGTAGATGCCTGCCGTACCGAAAAGTACGAACAGCAGGTAGGTGGCCGAGCGCACCATGCGGTGGGTCGTTACCGTCAAGATGGAAAATACGGTGATAAAGGCCGCAAGGAAGTAGAATACTACTGTTTCAAGAGTTATTTCCATGTTGTTTAATTTAATGTGTTAATTTGCTAATATGCCAATGTGCCAATGGTTGCGTGGCTTGTCATACCGATGTATTGTGATACCGAATGGTAATTAGCACATTGGCACATTAGCACATTGAATAATTATTTTTTCTCTACATGGCTGCCCGGACGGTTCAGCGTCATGACCAGTTTCGTGCGGTCGAACACAGCATGCTCAAAATCCTGGTCGAACGTGATGGCATCGTGAGGGCAGGCATTCACACAGAGTTGGCAGAACATGCACGAACCGAGGTCGTATTCGTACTTAACCAATATCTTCTTTTTCTTGCCGTCTTCCGTTTCAACCATCTCGCCGGTCACCTTGATAGTGTCGTTGGGACAAGCCATCTGGCACAAACCGCAAGCTACACACCGATGTTCATTTTTATCATTATGGGGCATGGTCAGCGTGCCACGGAAACGGTCGGAGAGTTTCAATGTCGAGCGGTTTTCCGGATATTGTTCGGTAGTCTTTCGTCGGCAGAATACGGTCATGGTTGTCTTCATACCTGTCAGCAGAGAAGTGACGCCGTGTATGAGTCCGCCGATATAAGAGTTCTTTTCTTTCATTACTTTTGCCTTTATTAAAATTATCCGCAAGGAAATCTTGCTCCGGCGCTACGCCGGTTAGAAATGCAATTTAAATACTACAATTAATACCATCAAAATCAAGTTCACCATAGAGATGGGTACCAGGTACTTCCACTCCAGATTCAGAATCTGGTCAATACGCAGGCGGGGGAAGGTCCACTTTATCCACATCAGCAGGAAGACTACGAAGAAGGCCTTTCCGAAGAACCATACAAATCCCGGAATGTAATCCATCACTGCGTTGAAGCCGTCCAGGCCTACGATGTGTAGCGGCATCCAGCCTCCCAGGAAGATGGTGGCTGCCACGGAGGCTACGATAAACAGATTCAAATATTCTGCCAGATAGAAGAATCCGAAGCCCATACCGCTGTATTCCGTATGGTATCCGGCAGTCAACTCGCTTTCGGCTTCGGGCAAGTCGAAGGGACCGCGGTTGGTTTCCGCATTTCCGGCAATGAGGTAGATGATGAAGGCTATCAATGCAGGGATATGTCCCTTGAAGATGAACCAGCCGTCAGCTTGTCCTTCTACTATTTCGGAGAACTGCATGGTTCCCATCAACACTACCATTGTCAGTATGCTCAATCCGCAGGACAACTCGTAGCTGATAATCTGCGCACCGCTTCGCATGGCTCCAATCAGCGAGAATTTATTGTTGGAACTCCAGCCTGCCAGCAGGATACCCACTACGCCGATACTCGATGCAGCCAGCAGGAAGAACACTCCTACATTGAAGTCCAATACCTCCAATCCCTTGTTGATGGGTAGGCAGGCAAATGTCAGGAAAGAAGCGATGATTACCATGAACGGTGCCAGATTGTAGAGGAACCGGTCAGAGAATTTCAAATCAATGATTTCCTTTGTCAACATCTTGATGACGTCGCAGGGCACTTGGAGCAATCCCCATTTCCCCACGCGCATCGGACCGAGGCGGCATTGGAAGAAGGCGCATATCTTACGCTCCATGTAAATCAGGATAATGGCAAGCACGGCATACATCAAGATGATGCATACGCCAATCACCACGCATTCGAGGAATATTGCCAGACCTTCCGGCATCAGGGAAGTCAGCATCTGGTGTATCCAGTTGGTTACTATACTAAAGTCAAACACGTTGTTCATTTACTATTTACAATTTACTATTTACAATTTACGAGGCGCTTTTTGATTTACAATTCACAATTGTACAATTTACAATTTGGCTGCGCTGTAATTCCGCATGGTAAATTGTAAATTGTCAAATCGTAAATCCTTTTATCTGTCAATATCTGGTACTACATAATCCAATGTTCCGCCAATGGCAATAAGGTCGGCGATTTTAGCTCCGCGGCAAATCGTGTTTACGGTCGATACCAATGGCAAGCCCGTACTGCGGAAATGCAGGCGGTAAGGCATCTTGTCGCCGTGGCTTTCGAGGAAGACGCCGAACTCACCGCGGCTACCTTCTACGGCTGCATAATAAGTGCCTTCCGGTACGCGGATAATAGGTTTCATCTTTTCCTGGTAGGCTCCTTCCGGGATGTTGTCTATCAGTTGCTCGATAATTTTCAGGCTCTCCAGAATTTCATCCATACGGATAAGGTAGCGTGCCCATGAATCGCCTTCGGTGCGGATGACTTCTTTAAAGTCCACCTTGTCATATACGGCATATGGCATACGCTTACGCACGTCGCAGGCCCATCCGCTGGCGCGTCCGGTGCCTCCGGTAGCTCCAAAGGCGATGGCATCTTCCCGTGAGAGTATACCCACACCTTTCAGACGTTGCTGGGCAATGATGTTCCCGGTGAATACGTCGTGATATTCGTGTAGGATACCGCGGAGGTAGGGGATAAACTCCTTCACTTTCTTTACGAAGCCGGGAGCAATGTCTGCCTGCACGCCACCGATGGTGTTGTAGTTCATGATGAGGCGTCCGCCGCAAGTTTCCTCAAAGATGTCGAGTATCTTTTCGCGGTCGCGGAAACCGTAGAAGAAGGCCGTTAATGCACCCAGGTCCATAGCAAGACAAGAATAGAACAGCAGGTGAGAGTCTATTCGCTGCAACTCGTCCATGATGGTACGTATGTACTGCACGCGTTCGCTTACTTCCACGCCCATTGCCTTTTCGATACACATGCACAAGGCATGGCGGTTCTGGTGTGCGCCCAGGTAGTCCAGACGGTCGGTCAGAGCCAAGGTCTGCGGATAGGTCAGGCTTTCGCACATCTTCTCGATACCCCGGTGGATGTAGCCGCAGTTGGCATCAATCTTGTCGATGATTTCACCCTCCAATGATACACGGAAGCGCATTACGCCGTGGGTGGCCGGATGTTGGGGACCGATGTTCACCACATATTCCTCATCACCGAAAAGTTGCATCTCCTTATTCTTGATGCTACCGTCGGGATTCAGCTCCAATTCCATGGTAGTGTCCACCGTTTCTTCGTTGTCCATACGCAACGGATTATCTTTTTCCGGCTCATTGTCTTTACGCATGGGATAGCCTACCCAGTCATTGCGCAGATAGAGTCGGCGCATATCCGGATGACCGATGAAAACGATGCCGTAAAAGTCGTAGACTTCGCGCTCGTTGAAATCCGCAGCTTTCCAGATATCGCTGACGGAAGGAAGTTCGGGATGTTCCCGGTTTAGAGTGGCGGTGCGTACCGCTATCCGTTCGCCGGTAACAGTAGATTCCAACAGATAGACTACGCCGAGTCCGCGGGGGGTGTCCGGTGCGTCTTTCTCGTCGGGTATTCCCCAATCCATACCGCTGAGGCATTCCAGGAAGTCCATTTGTTTCTCTTTCCGCAGACGCAGCATTTCGTCGTGCAGGACTGAGGGCTCTATGTATTTTATTTCCATATTTTTAAGTACTGATTAGTGGTTCTCTTCTTTTCTGTTTACTCCACCGAAGTATTTCTCTATTTTCACTTTACGCTGCAATTGCATCATGCCGTAGTAGAATGCTTCCGGACGCGGAGGACAACCGGGAATGTAGACATCCACCGGCAGAATCTTGTCCACACCGTTCACCACGTGATAGGATTTCTTGAACGGGCCTCCGCTGACGGCACAGCCGCCTACGGCTACTACATATTTCGGATCGGCCATCTGGTCGTAAAGACGTTTCAGAACGGGAGCCATCTTGTTGGTTATTGTTCCGCAAACCATAATCATGTCTGCCCTGGCGCGGACTGGCACGGGCTACCTCGAACCCGAAGCGCGCCATATCGTAGCGGGCTGCGCCGAGGGCCATGAATTCGATACCGCAACAGCTGGTTGCAAACGTAAGAGGCCACAGTGAGTTGCTGCGTCCCCAGTTGACGAAGTCGTCCAGTACGCCAAGGGCGACATTGGCGCCTCCGGCATTAAGTTCCCGAACCAGTTTCTCCAACGTTTCGTTGTCTGTAAACTCCTCATAAGGGATAGATTTAATTTTCGGCTTCTTTGTTACTTCCATTCCAAAGCTCCTTTCCTCCAGGCATAAGCAAGGCCCAGAATCAATATAATCAGGAAAAATAAAACACTGAAAAGTCCTGCCACGCCAAGTTCGCGGGTGATGACTGCCCAAGGAAACAGAAATACCGTTTCCACTTCGAACATCAGGAACAAGATGGCAAACAGATAGTAACCTACCCGGAATTGCATCCACGATTTACCGGCGGGTAGGGATACCACACTCGTACGGCTCCATCTTCTGTGCATTGTACGAACGGGGTGCTATCGCATTGGAGAGCGCGATGACGATACCCACGAAAGCGATTGCCGTCAATAAGACGACCACTAACAAAGTAAAGTTCATAAACCTGATAAGATTTTAGATATATAATAATAGATACATCGCACCGGAGGACAAAACCTCTGAATTGTTGTCCGGCGAGTCAGGGGCAAGCGTCTGCGCTTGCAGGCCTTCTAAATGATAATCTTTCTTAGCCCGAACACGTAATAGTTCGCGTCGGGTACGGGATGCGGAGACAGATTCAACAAACGGTCGCATTCCGGTGCATAGGCATGCTGCTGCATCTTGTAGATGTACATGCGCAGGAGTACGTTTTTGTTGGTTGGTACTTGCGTATGGTCTACATGTTCTATGCAGAGGGAGTTTGGTGAAAACAAGTCGTAGAACTTCTGGACTGCTTGTTGGGTGGTAGGAGCTTGTGACAGCGTGCAGCATTCTGCTTGTCGGGTGGCAGGAACGCACAAAATGTCTACAGCTCCGGTTGCACTGTCGTGCAATAGGGCTGCAAAGATTATGATTAAACAGTATTTAATGCATTGCTTCATACCACAATTCTCTCTTTCAAGGGCGCAAAGATATAATAAGTATTGTTCAATTTGCTATCCCCGCATAACAAAAAATGATTATTTTTACACTTTTTATCCTAAATCAATTCCGTTTCCAGAAATCCGGTGTGAAAAGCAGCAGTACGGTAAATAACTCAAGACGACCCAGAAGCATTAAAAAGGATAACAGCCATTTAGCTGCATCGGGCAGGGCATTCCACGAATAGGCAGGTCCGGTTTCACCCAATCCGGGTCCCATATTACCGATACTGGAAATGACGCAGCCCATTGATTCTTCAGCCCCGACACCCATAGCCATCATGAGCAGTGTGCCGATGACTATAATGGCGATATAAATAAAACAAAAAGCCAGTACGGTGGAGACAATGGAGGGAGAGATTACCTGCTTGTTTATCCGTACCGGAAGTATGGCATTGGGGTGTAGGATGTGTTTGAACTCGTTTCGTGAGACTTTGGTAAGAATTACCATACGTATACACTTCAAGCCTCCGGTGGTACTGCCTGCACACGCCCCCATCAGCATGATGATGGTAAGCAGCCCCCACAGGACGGGTGTCCATTGCATGTAGTCATCTGTCGCAAAACCGGTGGATGTATGGAGGGAAATTACTTGGAACAAGGATTTGCGGAAGGATTCTTCCATCCCCATGGGACTGGTATAGTAAAGTACGATGGCTATGACGGCAGTGAAGAGCACAACTGAACCGAAATAGAATTTCAGCTCGGCATTGCTGATGAACTTCTTGAATTTCCGGTTGACGAACAATAATAGCAAGGTGAAGTTGATGCCGGAGATAAACATGAAAATGGAGATGACATATTCTATATAAGGAGAATTGTAGTAGGCAACGCTGGCCTGCTTGGTGGAGAAGCCACCGGTACCGGTAGTGGCAAATGCATGGCAGATACTGTCGAACCAGTCCATACCTCCAAGCATCAGCAGGCCGACAAGCAGAGCGGTTATGCCGGCATAGATACTCCAAATCCATTTGGCGGTGATACCGATACGGGGATGAACCTTGTCATGTGTAGGGCCGCTTGCCTCGGCGGCGAACACCTGCAGGCCACTGACTCCGAAGATGGGAAGCACTGCAATGGTGAACATGATGATTCCCAAGCCGCCAATCCACTGTGTCATACTGCGCCAGAACAGTATTCCATGAGGAAGTGACTCGATGTCGTCCAAGATGGTGGCACCCGTACTGCTGAAACCGGACATGGTTTCGAAGAATGCATTGGCAATGTCGGGTATGTATCTGCCTATATAGAAAGGCAGCATTCCGAAAAGAGAGAATGCCACCCAGGCAAAGCTGACCAGTACATATCCGTCACGGCGCGTCAGTTGCCGTTCGCCTCCCTTGCCGAGAGCTGCCAGCAATAAGCCTACCCCTGCTGTGATGCCTCTGCTTTCCAGAAATCGAGCATATCGCTTTCTCTGTAGTAGAAGGACACGCCCGAACAGACCAGAAACATGACTGTTTCCAGCAATAGCAGAATACCGATAATCCGTATGATTGTCTTGAAGTTAATCATTTACCAACTACTCATTCTCAATTAGTTAAAGTATTTTTCGATTTTCTTAATCATCATGTTCAGGCAGAATACCACTACATGGTCACCCGGCTGTATCAGGGTGTTACCCATAACCACAACGCCTTCCCCCTGGCGGATAAGTCCGCCGATGGTGGCTCCTTTCGGGAGGCCGAGGTCTTTTACCGGATGTTTGGTAATCTTCGAGCCGGCCTTAACGGTAAATTCCGCTACATCGGCATTGGCAAAGGTCAGGCATTTCACGTTGCTGACGTCCGCATCCAGCATCATCTGGTAGATGTGGCTGGCAGCAATCATCTTTTTGTTGATGACGGTGCCGATGTCAAGGCTTTCGGCCATGCCTATGTAGTCGATGTTCTCCACTTCCGCTACGGTTTTGCTGACTCCCATGCGTTTGGCGGCAAGGCAGGCCAGGATATTAGTCTCCGAGTTGCCGGTCAAGGCAACGAAGGCTTCCGTATTTTTCAGTCCCTCTTCCACAAGCAGGTCCATATCCCGCCCGTCGCCATTGATAATCATGGTGCGGTCGTCAAGCAGCTCGGTCAGGCGGTTGCAGCGGTTCAGGTCGTTGTCCACGATTTTCACCTGCATGTAGTCCGGGACATATTGGGCGGTTCGTACGGCAATCCGGCTTCCACCCATAATCATCACGTTGCGCACATCGGCATAATCTTCCTTGCCGGCTATTTTGCGGATGTAGGGGACGTATTTTCGTGTGGTGGTAAAGTATACGATGTCATGTAGCTTGATGGTATCGTCACCACGGGGAATCAGTGTCTCGCTTCCCCGTTTGATGGCTACCACGTGATAGGGCAGCTCCGGTCCACCCAGTTCGTGGAGGGGGATGTTCAGTATCTCGGCTTTTTCGCGCATCTTGGTACCTATCAGTATCAAGGCTCCTCCGCAGAATTCCCACCATTGGCGTACCCAGCTCATGCGCATGGAAGATACGATTTCTTTGGCGGCAAGCATTTCCGGATAGATGAGTGAATCGACACCCAGCTTCTGGAAAAATTCCTTGTTTTTGGGCAGCAGGTATTCGTAGTTGTCAATACGGGCTACGGTCTTTTGTGCTCCCAGATTGTTTGCCAGCATGCATGCGGTCATGTTCCGGCTTTCATCGGGGGTGACGGCTATGAACAAGTCTGCCTCTCCCACTCCCACTTCTTTCAAGCCTTTTATGGAGGTAGGGGAGGCCGTAGCCGTCATCAAGTCAAAGTTGGAGTTCAGTGTGCTCAACTTGTCTTCGTTGTCGTCCATCAGAATGATGTCCTGCTTCTCGCGGGACAGCAATTTGGCCAAGTGTGTGCCTACTGCGCCGGCACCTGCAATAATTATTTTCACTTTCTTTATGGAAATGAAGAATGAGGAATGAAGAATGAAGAATTTGCCATGCGGCGTGCTTGCATCGCGTAGCTGAATTCTTCATTCCTCATTCCTCATTCTTAATTAATAATGTATAAATTCCTTCTTCGTCCATTTCGCAAAGATGATACAACTCTTGTATGGTGCCGTGTTCTATGAAGGCATCGGGTACACCGATACGCCTGATATGGGGAATATAGTCATTGTCTGCCATGAACTCCAGTACGGCACTGCCCATTCCTCCTTTTTTGACACCGTCTTCTATAGTGACAACATGCTGGAAGTTGAGTCCTACCTCGTGCAGTAGCGCTTCGTCGAGCGGCTTGAGAAAACGCAGGTCGTAGTGGGCTATGGAGATTCCTTTGTCCTTCTCCGCACGCTCTATGGCACGTGCGGCTACGTTGCCTATGGGACCGAGGCTGATGACTGCCAGGTCTTTGCCTTCTTTCAGTTTACGCCCTTTGCCTACGGGGATTTCTTCCAGCGGACATTTCCAATCCAGCAATACGCCGCGTCCGCGGGGATAGCGGATGACGAACGGACCTTGGTCCGGTAACTGTGCCGTGTACATCAGACGGCGCAATTCATGTTCGTCCATCGGTGAAGATATGGTCAGGTTGGGAATCGGACGGAAATAGGCCAGGTCGAAAACTCCGTGGTGTGTCGGTCCGTCTTCTCCTACCAGTCCGGCGCGGTCCAGGCAAAGTACGACGGGGAGGCGGAGCAGGGCGATGTCATGGATGACATTATCGTATGCCCGCTGCATGAAGGAGGAGTAGATGTTGCAGAAAGGCTGCATTCCTTCTTTAGCCATACCGCCCGAGAAAGTGGCTGCATGCCCTTCGGCAATACCCACATCGAAGGCACGGTCGGGCATGGTGTCCATCAGCTTGTTCATGGAGCAGCCGGTGGGCATGGCGGGGGTTACTCCGACGATTTTCGGATTTTCCTTTGCCAGTTCTACCAGCGTTTCCCCAAACACGTCCTGGAAAAGCGGAGGCAAATTGCTGGTGTCCGCCTTGAGGCGTTCTCCGGTTTCCGGATCGAACTTGCCCGGTGCATGCCAGATATCGGGATTCTTCTCAGCAGGTTCGAATCCTTTTCCTTTTACAGTGTGCAGATGCAGTATTTTCGGTCCCTGCATATCTTTGATGTCCCGTAGGACACGGGCTATGTTTTTCACATCGTGTCCGTTGATAGGGCCGAAGTAGCGGATGTTCATCCCTTCAAAGATATTCTGCTGTTGGGCGGCCATTGATTTCAGACTGTTGGCGAAGCGAATCAGCGCTTTGCGGCGGTCCTCGTTCAAAAGTCCCATTTTGAACAGCAGTCTGGATGTCTTGAAGCGCAGCTGGTTATAGCGGTTGCTGGTAGTCAGGTTGAAAAGGTACTGCTTCATGCCGCCTACACTTCTGTCTATCGACATATCATTGTCGTTGAGAATGATAAGAAGGTTGTTAGGGGTAGACGAAGCGTTGTTCAGTCCTTCGAAAGCTAGGCCGCCGCTCATGCTTCCGTCGCCGATGATGGCCACTACATGGCGGTCCTTTTCGCCTTTTTCGGCAGCGGCAACAGCCATGCCAAGGGCGGCGGAGATTGAATTTGACGCATGTCCGCAGGTGAATGTGTCATAATCGCTTTCCTCTGGTGAGGGAAAAGGACGAACTCCCTTGAATTTACGGTTGGTGGAGAATGCTTCACGGCGTCCGGTCAGTATCTTGTGCCCGTACGCCTGATGGCCTACATCCCAGACTATGCGGTCGTACGGAGTATTGAATACATAGTGCAAGGCAACGGTCAGCTCTACCGTGCCCAGGCTGGCAGCGAAATGTCCGGGGTTACACGAAACCTCCTTTATAATGTCTTGCCTCAATTCTTTACAGACTTCAGGAAGCTCTTCTACGCTGAGTTGGCGTAAATCCTCGGGAAATGTAATGGTGTTAAGCAAGTTATATGTTGTTGGTTCTGTTCTCATTTCTAATCTGAAGATTACAAAATGCAAAAATAGCAAAAGAAAACGGATGGCGGGAAGTTTTAGAAGGAAAAAAAGCCTCTTTTGTTCACTTCTGTTTTTGCTTTCTCTTTGCATACGCCACATTTCTCGTTCAGCCTGCCTATGGTTAAGGGAAAAGATGCCTGATAGTAAATCGTTCCTCCATGGAGAAAATATTGTTCCATACTGGGGGAAAAATCGTTCCACCATGGTGGAACGATTTTTCTCCATATAGGAATGATTTGGTGTTAGTAGACAAGGATATTAATCCTTCCAAAGATTGACTTTTATTCTCGCACGTGACCGTCTGTGATAAGAGCTGCTCTACACTTGATGTTTGTTGAAAAAATGCAATTTTTATAAAATTATTTATTGCAACTTTTTTAGAAGCTTTGGTTGTTGTTGATATAATATTATGTATATTGCGAAGTGGAATATGTCCTGTTTATCAATATGTTATACAATTCTGAATTGTATGTGATGGTATTCTTGGTTGTAATATGTGTCGGAATGGGGTGTAATCACGAATTGTTAAATGAATAAACAATGAATGATATGAAGAAAAAGCTTGACTTTAAAGTTTTTGGCTATTATGGGCGTAGTGGTTTTTTCCGCTTGCGGTTCTGATAGCGATCTGTTCAACCCGGAAAAGGCGGCAGCTAAGAAAGAGGCACAGTATGCATCGGCTTTTGTGCAGAGGTATGGAGAAATTGCAGTTGATCAGGATTGGGGATTTGGGGTAACACCGACAACGCGTGTTGCTAACACTAATAGCAATCAATGGAAAGATTTTACGGAAGTACCGGGGAGTGTTACGGCTACAGAAAAAGAAGTGGTTACGGAATGGTTTAAAACATATCGGAATCCACAATCCATTGGGGGGATTGGACCGACTTTTTTGTTCAACATGTAAGTGGCTCACACTCTAATATGGATTTTTTGGTTGCGGCATCAGATGACCATATCAATAATTTTAATGCTACTGAGGGGGCTATAATGCTAATGCAGAATAGTGGAACGTCTTCTTTTGGCTATAGGGCTTCTCTGGATGGTAAAATGCACTATAATTATACTATACAATATATTGAGGGTGCTTATTATGTGGGATTTGACTTTGAAGCTACCGGACAGAACCCAAATCAACAAGTGGCTGCAGATGGATATTATAGTGATTGGATTGTGAAGATCTCTCCGGCCGTATATACGAATGCGTACAGAATCATAGCAGAAGACCTTGGAGACAGTGATGATTTTGACTTCAACGATGTCGTGTTTGATGTAGCGACCAATGGAGGAGCAACTATCATTACCCTGCAGGCTGCGGGTGGTACTTTGCCTTTGTATATTGAGGTAGGCGGTGATAGCCGTGAAGTTCATGGACTCTTTGGCGTTTCTAATACTACAATGGTAAATACAGGTGCTGGGGCAACTAAGGCTCCGGTGATGTACAGAGTTGACGGTACCGGTGCCGTAAATATCAAAGTGGAAGGTCAAAATGCTGAAGTATATACACTGAAAGCGGAGATAGGCAAAGCGCCGCAGAAGATACGTGTAGAGACAAGATATGAATGGACTGCTGAACGTCAGGATATTAATGATAAATATCCAGGTTTTGCAGATTGGGTGGCTGATCCTACGGCTAATTGGTATTAATAGAATATATAGTATTTTTATTTAAGGCAGATGATATAATGAAAGGTTATATCATCTGCCTTTTTATGTTTCGACCGTTATATATTGAAATTTACTATCTTTGTGGCGTAGCAAGCAGTTGGTACATCATTTTTTTCGAGAAAGTGAATGGTTTATTTATTCCGAGCTTATGAATCTTTATACGCCTGTAGAAGTAGTTTCCAGTATGCCCCTTCTTTCGCAAGAGAATAATCTGTTGCTGATGGGTTCTGTTTTGCGTCCGAGATGGGGCAAAGGCTGGCGGATGCCAAGTTCCGTTGTGACGTCAATCCTTATGGTGTGCTTTATAATCCGTTTTCCATTTCTGCGGCATTGCGTGAAATCATTGCGGGCAGATGCTACAATGAAAACGATATTTTCCTCTTTCATGAACTTTGGCACAGTGCCATGCATCATGGTAGCTTTTCCTCAGTCTCTGCAGAGGAAACATTGGCAGGCATTAACGGGCGTTTGAAAAGCGCCCATGAAAGGCTGGACCGGTTGGATTGTCTGCTGCTGACTTTCGGCTCTGCCTGGGTTTATGAAAATAAAAAGACGGGAACTGTAGTTGCCAACTGTCATAAGCAACCTGAGTCCTGCTTTACCCGCCGTATGCTTTCTGTCAGTGAAATAGTATCTGACTACACCTCTTTGCTTTCCGGCTTGCTGGCGCGGATTCCCCGGTTGAAAGTGTTGTTCACCGTCAGCCCCATCCGCCACGTGCGTGACGGAATGCATGCCAACCAGCTCAGTAAAGCTACCTTGCTGCTTGCCGTGAACCAGTTGCAAGCCACTTTCCCAGAACATGTTTTCTATTTTCCGGCTTATGAGTTGCTGCTCGACGAGCTTCGTGACTATCGCTTCTATGCAGAAGACATGGTGCATCCTTCCGAAACGGCCATTCGCTATGTCTGGGAACGGTTTACCCAGTCGTGCATCTCTGCCGATGCGTTACGGATTATGGAAGAAAGTGAAAATATCCGTAAGATGTTGTTGCATAAGCCATTTTATCCCGCTTCAGAAGAGTATAAGCGTTTTTTAGGACAAATTGTGTTAAAAATAGACCAACTTAACGGAAAATACCCGTACTTAGATTTCCAAAAAGAGAGAGAAATATGTCGTATTCGATTGAAAGCATAACCGAAAGTATTGGCGCACGGCGTATGGGAAACGCGCCGGCTACCATAGACTGGCTGCTCACTGACAGCCGTTCCCTGAATTTTCCTGAGGAAACATTATTCTTTGCCTTGACCACCAAGAGGAATGACGGTGCGCGCTATATTGCAGATTTATATGCCCGTGGAGTACGTAATTTTGTGCTTAGCGAAGAAAGCTTTAGATTAATGGACAATGGACAATTGACAATTGACAATGCTATGCAGCGTGATGATGCGCAGTCAATTGTCAATTATCTCATTGTTCCCAACCCGCTGAAAGCCTTGCAAAAACTGGCGGAACAGCATCGGAACCGGTTCCAGATACCGGTCATCGGTATTACGGGAAGCAACGGTAAGACTGTTGTGAAGGAATGGCTGCACCAGTTGCTCAGTCCGGAACGTGCCATTATCCGTTCTCCCCGCAGTTATAACTCCCAGATTGGAGTGCCTTTGTCTGTGTGGCAGATGAACGAACAGTCCGAACTTGCTATTTTTGAAGCCGGTATTTCCGAGCCGGGGGAAATGCGTGCTTTGCAGAACATCATCAAGCCTACCATAGGTATCCTGACCAATATAGGAGGGGCTCACCAGGAAAATTTCTTCTCGTTGCAGGAGAAATGCATGGAGAAGCTGACGCTTTTCAAGAATTGTGATGTAGTGATTTATAATGGTGACGATGAGTTCGTCAGCAACTGTGTGGCGAAGTCCATGCTGTCTGCACGTGAGATTGCGTGGAGCCGGAAAGATATGGAACGTCCTCTATATATAAGTAAGGTGGAGAAACGGGATGACTGTACTGTCATTTCCTATCGCTATCTGGATATGGATAATACGTTTACTCTACCGTTCATAGATGATGCTTCCATCGAGAATTCGCTGAACTGCCTGGCCGCATGCCTCTATCTGATGCTTCCTGCCGAACAGATTACAGAACGTATGGCAAGGCTAGAACCCATCGCCATGCGGCTGGAAGTCAAGGAGGGAAAAAACAACTGTCTGTTGATTAACGACAGTTATAATTCTGACCTTGGCTCATTGGATATTGCACTCGATTTTCTTTACCGCCGTTCGCAAAGTAAGGGATTGAGGCGGACTTTGGTTCTTTCGGATATATTGGAGACCGGTCAGAACACGCCGACACTTTACCGACAAGTGGCACAGCTGGTAAACAGCCGTGGCATTGAACGCATCATAGGTGTAGGAAATGAAATATCTTCCTGCGCTGCACGCTTTAATATAGAGAAGACCTTTTATCCGGATACAGCGGCCTTGATACGTGCCATTCAGCGTGGGGAACTTCGCCTTGAAAACGAAATAATTCTGATTAAGGGTGCACGTAAGTTCGGTTTTGACTCCTTGACGGAAGTATTGGAGAAGAAGGTGCACGAAACCATTCTGGAGGTTAATCTTGGAGCGATGATTGCCAATCTGAACTATTATCGTGGCAAGCTGAAGCCGGAAACAAAGATGGTCTGCATGGTGAAAGCCTCCGCTTACGGTGCAGGTTCTTACGAGATAGCCAAGACTTTGCAGGAACATCATGTCGATTATCTTGCCGTGGCGGTTGCCGACGAAGGCTCCGAACTCCGCAAAGCGGGCATCACTGCGAATATCATTATCATGAATCCTGAGATGACTGCTTTCAAGACCATGTTCGATTACAAGCTGGAGCCCGAAGTATATAGCTTCCATCTGCTGGACGCTTTGATTAAAGAAGCGGAAAAGGAAGGTATCACAAACTTCCCCATCCACATAAAGCTGGATACCGGTATGCACCGCCTGGGGTTTGCTCCGGAGGATATGCCCCGGCTGATAGAACGGCTGAAGGGACAGAATGCCGTGATTGCCCGTTCCGTCTTCTCGCATTTGGTAGGGAGCGATTCGCAACAATTCGACAGTTTTACACGCCGGCAGATAGAAATGTTCGAGAAAGCGTCCATGGAATTGCAGGAGGCTTTTCCGCATAAGATACTTCGCCATATCTGCAATTCCGCAGGTATCGAGCGTTTCCCGGGGGCGCAATTCGATATGGTGCGCCTGGGTATCGGCCTCTATGGTGTCAATCCCATAGACAATTCCATTATGAATAATGTGAGCACGTTGAAGACTACCATCCTCCAGATACGTGATGTTCCCGAAGAGGATACGGTGGGGTATAGCCGGAAAGGGCATCTCACCCGTCCGTCGCGTATAGCGGCTCTTCCCATCGGTTACGCCGACGGCCTGAACCGCCATCTTGGAAATGGACATGCCTATTGTCTTGTAAACGGCCAACGGGCAGCCTATGTAGGGAATATCTGCATGGATGTCTGTATGATTGACGTGACGGACATTGATTGCAAGGAGGGTGACAGTGTGGAAATTTTTGGTGACCATCTGCCTATAACCGTTCTTTCCGATGTACTCGAAACTATTCCTTATGAGGTGTTGACAAGCGTTTCTACGCGGGTAAAACGTATTTATTATCAAGACTGAAGATAGGGGGCAGGGATTAGGGATTAGGGATTGCGATAAAATTAATCCTTAATCCTTAATCCCTAATCCTTAATTTTCCTATCTTTGCACTATAATTAATCAGATATAACTATGACAAACTTACTTTTATTAGGCTTTCTGCCCAGCGGTTCCGAATGGATAATTATTGCATTGGTCATCTTACTGTTGTTTGGTGGTAAGAAAATTCCCGAACTGATGCGTGGTTTGGGCAAAGGAGTGAAGAGCTTCAAGGATGGCGTGAATGAAGCCAAAGAAGAGATAAACAAGGCTCAGGAAGATTTGGATAAACCGGCTGAAAAGAAATAAAGGAACAAGGGTATTTACTATTTGACAATTTACTATTTACTATTTGATACTCTGAGAAGTTCAGGAGTATGGGTAGGCTTGTTGCCTTTTCCACAGCGCAGCCCAAATAGTAAATTGTCAAATAGTAAATCTCCACAGCGCAGCCCAAATAGTAAATAGTAAATTGTCAAATAGTAAATCCCTTTATGTCAGAAAAAGAACTAACCTTTTGGGACCACTTGGACGAGTTGCGCCGGGTGTTGTTTCGTGTACTCGGTGTGTGGTTTGTATTGGCTATCGGTTATTTTATTGCCATGCCTTATCTGTTTGACAATGTGATATTGGCTCCTTGCCATAACGACTTCATTTTCTATGACTTGCTGCGCTGGATAGGGCAGAGACTGGACTTGCAGGATGAATTCTTTACCCAGGAGTTTCATGTGAAGCTCGTCAATATCAATCTTGCCGCACCGTTCTTTGTCCACATGTCTACCGCTTTCTGGATGTCGGTGGTAACGGCTGCTCCTTATATTTTCTATGAAATCTGGCGCTTTGTAAGCCCTGCACTCTATCCAAACGAGCGTAAAGGGGTGAGGAAAGCGCTGGGTATAGGTACGGTGATGTTCTTTATCGGTGTGTTGCTGGGGTATTTTATGGTCTATCCGCTGACATTGCGTTTCCTTTCCACTTATCAATTGAGCGCAGCCATCGAGAATCAAATTTCCCTGAACTCGTACATCGACAATTTCATGATGTTGGTGCTTTGCATGGGACTGGCATTCGAACTGCCGCTGGTGACATGGCTGCTTTCCCTGCTGGGACTGGTGCACAAGACCTTTTTGCGGAAATACCGCCGTCATGCTGTTGTCATCATTGTTATTGCCTCGGCCATCATTACTCCGACCGGTGACCCGTTTACCTTGACAGTAGTGGCGGTGCCGCTTTATCTGCTCTATGAGTTGAGTATCCTGATGATAAAGGATAAAAAGACTGATGATGAAGCGGAAGAAGTGGAGACAGAGGAATGATGGATTGTGAAGTAAAGGAATATTTTAGTATATTGCTGGAAGCCTGCCACGTTGAGGAAATCTCCTTGGACGTGGCCTATCGGCAATTGCGCGAGTTGCTGGAGCGTTTGTGCCGTACACAGATGCCCGACGGCAGCTTGCAGATGACGGACCTTTCTGCACGTATCAGTTTCGTGGCTTCGAAGGCCGGACTTTCCACCGTGGAACAGAACCGTCTGCATACCTTCCGGCTGACCTCCAATGCTATTCTGAACCGCCAGGCGGAACCGCAACGTGAACAGTTGTTGCGTGATGCCAAGACACTGGCATTCTTTGTCAAGCACTTGACGGGGGAGGAGATACCTGCCGAACTTTATCGCCTGCTACCTCGTGCGGATGCCACCTATATAGTGGCACCGCCCGCCAAAGAACGGATAAAGCGCATGCGCGTCTGTTTTCAGTATGCCGATGATACTTATTTATATGTACTGCCCGTAGACACTGTAGCCGATGAGCCGTTGCGTGTCCGTTATAATGTACCTCAGATTAATGAAGAGTTTGCAGAAACCTGCCGGATTCTGTGGCGGCATGCCCAGGTCAATCTGCTGGATGTTACGGTGGACGAAGTCGGTATACTCACCCCTTCCTTTATTATACTTGAGCCCGATTACTTGATAGACATCAGTTCGCTTGCCGAATGCTTCAAGGATTACGGGCATCATCCTGCCAACTATATTCTGGCACGGCTCCAGTCGCCAGACAATACCCGTCCGTTACTGTTGGGTAATATTGCCAACCTCTTTCTGGACGAATGGATTCATGCCAAGGAGGCACCCGATTATTTGGCATGCATGAAGAAGGCCTTCCGTTCTTATCCCATCGAGCTGGCAGCATGTGCCGACCTGCGCGACCGGGAGAAGGAAGCCGAATTCTTTTCCGATTGCAAGCGCCATTTCGACAATATCCACCGGACGGTGACAGAAACATTCCGTGCATCCGGCTATGAACTCGATAGGACTGATGCCGTGCTGGAACCCTCTTACATCTGTGAAGCATTGGGTTTGCAAGGGCGTCTGGACTACATGCAGCGGGATATGACCTCGTTCATTGAAATGAAGTCCGGTAAGGCGGACGAGTATTCCATCCGTGGTAAGGTGGAGCCTAAAGAAACAATAAGGTACAGATGTTGCTCTATCAGGCTGTGTTGGAGTATTCTATGGGAATGGACCATCGACGTGTAAAGGCCTACCTGCTCTATACCCGTTATCCGTTGCTTTATCCGGCACGTCCTTCGTGGGCAATGGTGCGCCGTGTGATGGATGTGCGTAACCGGATTGTAGCCAATGAATATGGCATCCAGTTACGGAATAGCCCACAGTATACGGCAGAGCGCTTGAAAGACATCCATCCTGATACCTTGAATGAGCGCGGTTTGGACAATACCTTGTGGAAACGCTTCCTTTGCCCCTCCATCGATGCCGTAGCGCAACGCATCCGTTCGCTTTCGTCGTTGGAACAAAGCTATTTTTATACGCTCTATAACTTTATAACCAAGGAACTCTATACCTCCAAATCTGGAGATGTGGATTATGAAGGACGTACCGGTGCTGCCGCCCTCTGGCTTTCCACACTGGCTGAGAAATGTGAGGCAGGTGAAATTCTGTACGATTTGGCTATTTGCGAGAATCATGCGGCAGATACGCATAAACCGTATTTGTCCCTCAGAACGAAGCAAATGGTTGCTTCCCGGCAGGAGCGGGTTCTGCCCAATTTCCGCCAGGGTGATGCGGTGGTTCTTTACGAACGGAATACGGATACCGATAACGTTACCAACAAGATGGTGTTTAAAGGTAATATAGAGTGCATATCCGATGACGAGGTTTGTATCCGTCTTCGTGCCACCCAGCAGAATGCGGGTGTATTGCCTGTTGCTAGCCTCTATGCCATAGAGCACGACTATATGGACACCTCCTTTCGTAGCATGTATCTGGGACTTTCCGCTTTCCTTTCTGCCACCCAAAGACGGCGTGACTTGTTGTTGGGACAGCGCTCTCCCGAATTCGATACTTCTTTGGATGCCGCTATTGCGACCGCTCCGGATGATTTTTCGCGGATTATTCTGAAAGCGCAGGCTGCTCGCGACTATTTCCTTTTAATCGGTCCGCCGGGTACTGGCAAGACCTCTCGCGCGCTGCGGGGCATGGTAGAAGCCTTTTACCGGGAGGGGAAACAGATTCTACTGCTTTCGTATACCAATCGTGCTGTAGATGAAATCAGTAAGGCGCTGGCTTCCATTGAGCCTGAAATAGACTTTATCCGTTTAGGCAGTGAGTTGTCTTGCGATGACTCATTCGCCCGTATCTGATTGAGAATGTGTTGGAACCTTGTGCCACTCGGCGGCAGGTGCAGGAGCGCATTGCCCGTTGCCGTGTTTTTGTCGGTACGGTTGCCACGCTTTCTTCCAAGACCGAACTTTTCCGGTTGAAGACTTTTGATGTAGCGATTGTGGATGAGGCTACCCAAATTTTGGAACCACAACTGCTGGGGTTACTCTGTACCCGCAATCCCGCAGGCGCGGATGCCATCGGTAAATTTATTTTGATAGGTGACCATAAGCAGCTACCCGCAGTGGTCTTGCAGTCGTCCGAGCAGTCGGAAGTGTGTGACGAAGCTTTGCAGGCCATCGGATTGTATAATTTGAAAGATTCCCTTTTCGAACGCCTTTATAGGAATCTCTCCAAGGAAAGTGCCAATCGCCAGGCATCAACCTCTCATTCTTCATCTTTTATCCCTCATCCCTCCTACGACATGCTCTGCCGTCAGGGTCGTATGAATATCGAGGTAGCTTTGTTTCCTAACCGGGCTTTTTACGGTGGTCTGTTGGAACCGGTTGGTCTGCCGCACCAGCAGGGAGAGCTGACTCTTGCTCCTGAGCTGTGTGATTGTGAGTTTGCCGGCTTGCTGACTCGTCGTGTCGCTTTTCTGCCTGCCGCAGTCGAACCGCCGGCACAGTCGGCCAAGATGAACCATTCGGAGGCGCGGATTGTGGCACGGTTGGCAGCGGCTATCTATCGGCAGTATGCAGCTGTTTCCGGTTTCAACCCGGCTGTCACTTTAGGTGTCATCACTCCTTATCGCAGTCAGATAGCCTTGATTAAGAAAGAGATTGCCGCTTTGGGTATTGCTCCTTTGGAGGATATATTGGTAGACACCGTGGAACGCTTCCAAGGTAGCGAACGGGATGTCATTATCTACTCTTTCTGTGTGAACCGGGCTTATCAGTTGAAGTTTCTGGCAAATATGACGGAGGAAAACGGTACTCGGATTGACCGGAAATTGAATGTTGCCCTTACTCGTGCCCGCAGGCAGATGTTTATGACAGGAGTGCCGCAACTATTGAAACTTAATCCTATTTATGCCGAGCTCTTGTCTGTAGTTTGCCATTCGTAACCGTCTTATTTAGTAAATCTTAAATATTTTCTGCTTCTTTATAGAGTTTATTAATAACGCTGTGTGAGATAAACCATTATCTTTGCATCACGTTTTTTTCATAGAGATTTAGATTTAAGGTTAGAAGAATTGTGGAAGTCGTGAGACTTCCCTTTTTTCTATCTTAAATTGTGTTCCATTTACAGTTTTTGTTTTTGACTGTAATTGAACGAAGAAAAGCCATTTCGTGAGAAAAGGCTTTTTTTTGTGCGGAGTTTGCAAGGCATGTAATGCAGTTTGCAAACTCCGCATGATTCTGAATATCTATATAGAGACTTCTGATTAGTCCACTATAATCGGTTTGTACTTCGGAACCAGTGCCTTCATGATGCACCAGCCTATCAGGTAGGACACTGCACATACACAGAAGATGATGAAATATCCGGCAGGCTTGCCCTGGAATCCAAGAAATACCATTTGTGTCTTGTCGGCATAGTCGAACAGCAAACCGGAACTCATGTTGATAAGGAATGAGCTGATACCGCCCGCCATACCTCCGATTCCCACAATGGTGGCAATGGTGCTCTTGGGAAACATATCACCTACCACAGAATAGATGTTGGCCGACCAGGACTGATGGGCAGCGCCTGCAATACCTATGATGATAATCGGGAACCAATAGGCTTGTTCGCCAAATACTTCCTTGTTGCCCAATGGCTGTGCAAACAATGCCAATAGCGGGAACAGTGCAAAGATGAACATGGCCTGCATGCGTGCGGCGTAGGGGTTCTTACCGGTTTTGTTGATAATGATGGTGGGCAATTTCCCGCCATAGACGGACAACATCGTGATGGCATAGAGCACAAAGATAAGCATCTGTGCCGTGGGAGTATCTGAGGAGAATCCGTAAACGTCCGAAATGTATGCGGGTGCCCAGAAGAGGAAGAACCACCATACACCGTCAGTCATGAATTTGCCGAAAAATACAGCCCAGGTTTGCGGATATTTGAAACATTGCAGGAAAGAAATGCTCTTTTCATCCTTGGTTGTCGGAGTAGTCGCCTTTTTATCCTCCTCATTGTCTTTGTCTTGTTCTATATATGCCAGCTCAGCTGCGTTTACGTGTGGATTTTCATCAGGTTTCTTGTACATGAATATCCACAGTCCCATCCAGATGAAACCCAATCCGCCGATAACGATAAAAGCCATTTCCCAGCCGTTACCCACGCCCATGCGTTGGAAGTAGCGGGCCAGGGTAGGGATACACAATGGGGCTATCAGTGCTCCGATGGTAGAGCCGGCATTGAATATGGAAGTGGAGAAGGCACGGTCTTTCTTTGGAAAATATTCGGCAGTCACCTTGATGGCGGCAGGAAAGTTTCCTGCTTCACCGATGCCCAGTATGATACGGGCGGCAATGAAGTAGTAAACGCTGGTGATGGCTATGGTAGAGGCCAATGCACCGGTAGCGCTAATCATGTTGGCGGCATTTTCAATGCCGAGGGTCATTTCTGTGGCAAGTCCGCAGAGGGCGTGCATACAAGCGCCGATAGACCATACGGCAATGGCCCATAAATACCCTTTTTTCGTTCCCATCCAGTCGATGAAACGTCCGGCAAACAGATTGCCTAAGGCATAGACAATGGAAAAGATAGCTGTGATGTAGCCGTAGTGTGTATCGGTCCAGTGGAATTCGGGGGAGATGAAATCTTTCCAGGTCAATGAAAGAACCTGGCGGTCGAGGTAGTTGACGGTTGTCGCGAAGAATAGCATGGCGCAGATAATCCAACGGTAATTGGTCATCCGCCCTGCGGTGTTTTGAAATGTACTCATGATAATAGATTTATATTTTGATGCAAATGTAGGGGTTTGTGTGTTGTTCGAGGTGTAATATTGAGTAAAAAGGATGTAGAAAATGACAAAAATAGGCATGGATTATTTAAGTCCATGCCTATCGGACGTTGCAGAGCAACTTTATTTCATATCGATGTATTTGATTTCGTCTTTGTCGCTGTATTTCAGGTTTTCACCGCCCATACCCCAGATGAAAGTATAGTTGCTGGTTCCGGCAGCAGCGTGGATGGACCATTCGGGAGAAGTGATGGCTTGTTCGTTGTGCAGCCATATCAGACGTTCTTCCTGCGGTTCGCCCATTAGGTGACAGATAGCGTTGCCGGGTTTCAGGTTGAAATAGTAGTAAGCTTCCATGCGGCGAGTGTGTGTGTGGGCAGGCATGGTATTCCATACAGAACCGGGAGCCAGTTCCGTGAGTCCCATCTGCAACTGGTTGGTACCGCCGTCTTTCACTCTTTCCAGTACATCTTTCACAATCAGCTGGTTTACGATGCGGTCGTTGCTGTCTTCCATTTTTCCATAATGGTCGGAGATGCCCAGTGCATATTTCTTGGGGTTGGCTTTCTGAAGCTTGGCATCGGTAGTAATCAGCTGAGTAACATAGGGCTTGTAGGCCGGAGCCGAGTTGATGTAGAACTTGGCGGGATTGGTAGCGTCGTTGCTCTTGAAGGTTACTTCCTTATTTCCGCAGCCTACGTAAAGGGCTTCCTTATACTTCATGGGGTATTCCTTACCGTCTACAGTAACCACTCCGTCACCGCCGGTATTGATGACACCCAGTTCGCGGCGTTCGAGGAAGTAAGTGATTTCCGGACCCAGTTCACGGAACACTTCCAACTTCAATGTCTTGTTCACCGGCATGGCGCCACCGTAAATCAACCGGTCGTAGAGGGTATAGGTTACGTTGATTTCATCCGGAGCCATCACTTTGTCCATCATGAATCTGCTGCGCAGAAGTTCCGTGTCATAATGCTTCACGTCCTGCGGATGGCAGGCGGTCTGCACTTTGTAATTCACTTGGGCATTGGCTGCCATGGCAGCTGCTCCCATCATAAATGCAAGTACTAACTTTTTCATAATCCGTTACTATTTAATTTTTAACTTTTAATTTTTGATTGATTTCTGGTATTTGATGATAGCACGACGGTTCATAATCATTAGGAACAATGTGCATAATACAAGGATACCGGAGCCTATCCATTTCAACGAGTAGGTCAGGTGGAAAATGACCCAAGCAAAGGGGCTGGATGCAAAGTCCAGTGCACCGCCTTCAAAGCCGGCGGGGATATTCACGGCAGCATCTTGTGTCTTCTCGTATACATCGTGGGCTGCTTGTGTGAAATAGGGGGCGAGGTCTGTTACGAAATAAAGACCGATGGTCAGTACAACGAGTCCGATGATGAACGTCTTTACTACATTTCCTTTCGTGATGGGCAGTACCAGCGGGAAGAGGTAGAACATTCCGGCCAGCGACGCCAGAGGCAGGAACTGGTTACCCGGCAGGATGACAGCCAGCAGTATGGTTACGGGAATCAGCAGCAGGGAAACCACCAGCGTTGCAGGATGGCCGATAACCAATGCGGGGCTCATACCGATGTTCAGGCCGACAGCACCTTTGAATTTTTTGGCAATCAGCTCGCGGGTAGCATCGGAAATGGGCTTCAAGCCTTCGATGAACAAAGCGGTGATACGCGGAATCAGCTCCATTACGGCGCCCATCTTGATACCCAAACCTAATATATAAGGTATCTTGTCTACCAGTTCCTGACCGTTCTTGCAAGACAAAGCACCGATACCGCAACCGACCAGAATACCCAGGAACAGAGGCTCACCCAGCAAACCGAATTTCTTCTTCATGCCTTCCGCATCAATGTTCAATTTGTCAAAACCGGGGATTTTGTCCAATGCTTTATTGATGACTACGGCAAATGGAACGAAACCTGCGCAGAAAGGCTGGGGAATGGAGATACCCTCCATCTTGTCGTAGAATCCCTGGAATTTGTCGGCGGTATAGTCGGCCATAATCAGGGTAATGATATAGCAGATGATAGCGGCGAAGAACCCCCACCAGATATTGTCGCTGGCAAAATAAACGACTGCGCCGATAAATGCGAAATGCCAGTAGTTCCAAAGGTCGATATTGACCGTACGGGTCGTTTTCGTTAATAACATCAGAAGATTTACTCCCAAACATACCGGAATGATGAATGCACCCACCGATGTGTTATAGGCTACAGCCGCAGCTGCAGGCCATCCCATATCGAATACTTTCAACTGAAGACCATAAATTTCAACGACTTGGCTCAGAGCAGGACCGAGGCTGCTGGTCAACAGCGCAGTGACAACTGACAGACCTACGAAACCGACACCTACCAGCAGACCGCTCTTTAGCGCCTTACTGAATTTAATGCCGATGCATACTCCCAAAATTGTAAAGATTATAGGCATCATCACTGCTGCTCCTAAGCCGATGATATAGCCGAAAACTTGTTCCATTCTCTTGTGATTTAATTAGGTAATTGAGTTTGTTTTTGCAATAGTATGAATTAAAAACCGGGTCAAAAATAAGACCTTTTCTCAATTAATCAAACTCGAAAAGCATAATTATTTAGTAAATGGGACAATTTTGGACGAAATTGGTCGTTATCGTGCACAAAATTGCTCGTTTTCGTACACGAAACCTCAATAATACACTCTCTGCATTGAAAAGTATACATAGGAAAAACAACAATTTTGGGTGGAGTGAACTTTAATACAGTTTACTGTGTTATTATAAGACATTGAAACAAACCGGACTATAATGATATATTTGATTTTTTTATTGGCAATAGGACTATTGGTCGGATGGAGCTTATGGAAAGCTCCATCCGATATTGATTTATGGGGAAAAGATTTAGAGGATTGATAGTTATATTGGTTATATTCTGAAAATTTAACTATATTAGCGCCCGAAAAGCATAAATATGGCGCTAAATCTGATAAAAAAGGATAAATCCCACTCTGTTGTAAGCATTAAGCTGGATGAGCAAGAGTTTCATAATATTTTTAAGGAATATTATGCGGCGCTTTGTTCTTTCGCGTTCCAATACATGGAGGATGCGGATATGTCAGCAGATATAGTACAAGACGTATTTGCCAAGTTGTGGCAGATAAGAGACGATTTCTTTTATCTTTCATCAGGTGAAAGCTTTTCTTATACGGCCGTACGTAACCATGCCTTGAACGAACTTGAGCATTCGAAGGTAGCTCATGAATACGAGCAAAAGATTATAGCCAAAAAGCAGATGCTTTTTTTCGTGATGCGATTGTGGAAGAAGAGACTTTCCGGATTCTGTCAGAAGCTATAGAGAAACTTCCTACCCAAATGAGAGCCATCATGCAGTTGGCTTTGGAAGGTAAAAAGAATGCAGAAATAGCAGAGCGTCTCAATGTCTCTCCCGAAACGGTACATACTCTTAAAAAAGTGGCTTATAAAAAGCTTCGTGCATTCCTTACCGATTATTATTATTGCCTTCTGTTATTTATCTAAAAGCACATTTTTTTCTATTTTTTCAAAAAAAAGTCTTTATCGATTCACCATGTTTTTATTTTGGCTTGTATTATCATTAAAGATAGACTAAAACATGCCAAATTATGATAAAAGAGTACTTTCATATAGCTCATCTTATTTCCAGGCACCTATCCGGTGAAGTAACACCGGAAGAAAACCGTTTTTTGGATAAATGGCGCAAAGAGAGCAAAAGCCATGAGCAGCTTTTCCAAAAGATTTGTAGTGATGAACATTATGCACAGCACGAAATTCGTAAAATGGAGTTTGATTCGCAGGCTGGATGGAAAGGTGTCGAAGCACGTATCAAGAGGATGGAGCTCAGAAGGAGACATTTGAAACTGTTACGGTACGTTGCTCTTTTTATTGCACCGGTGCTGATATTGGTTTTTGCACTTCAGGATATTTCTGTACCCCATGTCATGGATGGCAATCAATTATTGGCTGCCCAGCAAATACTGCCGGGTGGAGCCAAAGCTATTCTTACATTGGATAATGGGGAAACGGTTTATCTGGATGAGAATGCCGATGGGCGGCAGTTGCAGTTGGCTGGTAAACAAATACAGATAGATTCGACGACCTTGAACTACAGCGCTGCAGACGGGCAGGTTGTGCAGTCAGCTTTGGCATATAATAAAGTTGAAGTGCCTCGAGGCGGTGAGTATACACTTGTTCTGAATGATGGTACAAAAGTACATCTGAATTCAATGAGCAGTCTACGTTTTCCGCTTACTTTCGAAGCAGGGAAGCGGGAAGTGGAATTGGCGGGAGAAGCTTATTTTGAAGTAAATAAGACCGGTCATCCCTTCATTGTATCGACTCAAGGTATGCAGATTGAGGTGTTGGGAACAACTTTCAATATTTCGGCCTATCCGGGTGAAGAATATCAGGCGACTCTTGTCAGTGGTTCTGTTAAGGTGGACACCGGGGAGGGACAGAGTCTTGTCTTAAAACCTTCACAGCAGGCATCATTAATTCCCGGGAGCGGGAATATACAAGTGCGTACAGTAGATACTGCCTTCTATACATCATGGGTGAAGGGAAAAATCAATTTTAAAGATCAACGGCTGGAAGATATTATGAGAATCCTTTCAAGGTGGTATAATATTGAAGTGGACTATTCAGACGAAGCGTTAAAGAACCTGCGTTTCGGTTGCTATGTGAACCGTTATGAGGAAATAGCTCCTTTCCTTGAGTTACTGGAAGCGACGGAAAACATACATGTCAAAATCAACGGTAAAACTATTATATTCTATAAATAACCATTTAATAATTTAATTATGACTAAGGAACAGAGCTACACCAGGTTTTGGGAAGGTAGTAAACGTATGTGGATTACATTCCTGTTTTTCAGTTTCATTATGATTGGTTTTGTGCAGGCCGCCAATACGGCGTTTGCCCAGACAACAGTTACTGTAAATGTGCAGGACGCCACTTTAAGTGACGTGTTATGGGAAATTCAACGCCAGACGGATTTTACTTTCATTTATAGTACAAATGACGTAAAGAATGTCAAGGTACGTAATTTGAGGGTCACGAATGGAAAAATCGCAGCAGTGCTGGATGAATGTCTTAAGAATAGCGGATTGGCTTATGTTGTAAAAGACGGGGCCATTGCTATCCGTCCAGCCAATGAAGTGAATGCTGTGAAGGCAGTCGAACAAGCTAATGTTATTTCCGGAACAGTGGTGGATGAGACCGGTGAGCCCGTCATTGGAGCCAATGTTTTGGTCAAAGGTACCACAAACGGCCAGATTACCGATTTGAATGGAAGTTTCTCTATCAAGGTGGAGCATGCATCGGCTACCTTGCTTGTCTCTTATGTCGGCTATGTTCGTCAGGAAGTGAAAGCTACTTCGGGTAAGATATTGAAGATTGTATTGGTGCCGGATGCAAATATGATGGAAGAGGTGGTTGTAACCGGTTACGGTACATTCAAGAAATCTGCTTATGCAGGTTCGGCTGCCAGTGTGAAGAATGAAAAGATTGCCGATGTGCCTTCCGTTTCTTTCCAGGATTTGTTGCAGGGAAATGCTACGGGTGTACAGTTTACTTCTGCTTCCGGCCAGCCGGGTTCTTCAGCTTCTTTGAGTATTCGTGGTATGGGCTCTTTCAATGCCTCCAACTCTCCGCTGTATGTTATTGATGGAGTGCCCGTTACTTCCGGTTCGATAAACTCCATCAGTTCGGATGGTGGTCTGGATGCCATGTCAACCGTCAACACTTCGGATATTGAGAATATTACGATTATCAAGGATGCCGCTGCTGCATCACTCTACGGTTCGCGCGCTGCGAATGGTGTGGTTCTGATTACGACGAAGAAAGGTAAAACCGGTAAGGCTTCTATCAGTTTGAAAGCCGATTGGGGATTCAGTGACTTTGCTATGGATTATCGTCCTACTTTAAGCGGAGCAGAACGTCGCGAATACATATACAATGGTATGGTGCTTGGACAACAGCGCAGCGGCAAATCGGATGCGGATGCCATAGCTTATGCTGATAAGAATATCGACAAATATGCTCCGGTTCCCTGGTGCGGCTATACGGATTGGGGAGATTATCTGTTCAAGAAAGGAAACCATTCCAGTTATGAGGCTTCCATATCCGGAGGAACCGACAAATTCAAATACTATTCTTCATTGTCCTATCTCAACCAAGAGGGCATTGTAAAAACATCGGGTCTGGAAAGAATTACCGGACGTTTGAATGTTGATTTTCAGGCTACGGATAAATTGAAATTCGGTGCCAACATCATGTTTACCAATCTGAATCAGGATGTATATAGTGAAGGAACCGGTTATACTGCTCCTTTCTACTCCAGCGTAAGCAAATTGACGCCTTCAGATCCGGTTTACAATGAAGATGGAAGCTATAACCAGGACTTGATTTCGTTGTCAAGAAGAAATCCCGTTCTTGCCCAGGAGTACAATTACCAGCGTGAGTATGTTACCCGTATGTTCAATACGATTAATGCCGAATATGAATTTATCAAGGACTTGAAGTTAAAGTCTATTTTGAGCTATGACTATAACATCAGTAAGGGTAAGGAATGGAAAGACTCCCGTACCTCCGACGGTGAGAAGAATAATGGTGGAGCCGAAAAGGCATATAGTGAATATAACAAGTTGGTATGGTCAAACCAGTTGACTTACAAGACTACTATCCAAAAGGACCACAATTTGGATGCCCTTGTCGGATATGAAATCGATTCCAAGTACAATGACTTCTTGTCGGGATATGCTACTAACTTCTTGACTCCGATAAAGAATGACATTGCCAACGGGCAGACTTTGGAGAGCATAGATGGTTCTTCCAAGAGGTCAAGAATGGTTTCTTACATCACCCGTCTCAACTATGACTACAAGAACAAGTATTATCTGGGTGGAAGCTATCGTATGGATGGCAGTTCACGCTTGCACAGAGATAATCGCTGGGGAAGTTTCTGGTCTGTTTCAGGAGCATGGCGTATTATCGAAGAGGATTTCATGAAACCCACGTCCAAATGGCTGACCGATTTGAAACTCCGTGCATCCTACGGTGTGAATGGTACGTTGCCCTCCGACTTATACGGCTATATGGGCTTGACGAGCCTTAGTGGCGGCTATATGGAGAATCCCGCATTGATTCAGTCGCAGATTGAAAATAGGGATTTGGAATGGGAAACGAATTACAACTTGAATATCGGTCTGGATTTCGGCTTCTTCAACCGTTTGAACTTCACTTTGGAGTACTATACCCGTACCACCAAGAACCTTTTGATGGACTGTCCCGTATCTATGACTACCGGTTTCAGTTCCTATCTGATGAATATCGGTGAGGTGAAGAACCAGGGTGTGGAATTGGAAATCAATTCCAAGAACATTGTGTCCAAAGACTTTGACTGGTCTACCTCTTTCACCCTTTCGCACAACAAGAATAAGATTGTGAAACTGGACGGCGAACAGACCCAGATTATCAGCGGCTCGCAGATTCACATGATTGGCAAGTCCTACCGTACATTCTACATGATAGAATTTGCCGGAATCAACCCCGAGACCGGTGCACCTCAGTTCTATACCAACGACGTGGATGAGAATGGAAACTATATCAAGGAAATCACAGAGAATAACAAGGATGCCAAAGCCATTCCTCTGAAGAAACATGCCGAGCCCAATGTGACCGGTGGTCTCTCTAATACTTTGCGTTACAAGTGGTTCGACTTGAGCTTCATGTTCTCTTATCAGTTCGGTGCTTATGGATATGATAACTGGGCACAGAAAACAGAACATGGCGGCAAGGACTTTACTCTTAATATTCCGGCCTATTATCGTGACAATTGGAAGCAACCGGGAGATATCAGTAAATATGAAGTGTTTATAGAGAAGCCGGCGGTAGCCATGAATGGCGTTACCACTACCCGCCGCTTGCACAGCACGGACTTTATCCGTCTGAAAACGTTGACTTTCGGTGTGACCGTTCCTAAAACATGGACCCGGAAAATCGGCGTAAACAGCCTGCGCCTTTACGCATCTGCCAACAACTTGTGGACTTGGGCCGCTTACGATTTCTATGATCCGGAATCAGTCAGTGCAGGTACAGCCGGCTGGGGAACACCTCCTTTGAAAACAGTAACTTTCGGTCTTAATTTGAATTTCTAACCTCATAATAAAGAAACACAATGAAAGCATTAAAATATATGATGATGGGGATGTTGGTCAGCCTGACCGCCTCCTGTGGCAATGACTGGCTTGATGTTGAATCCAGTACAAAGATTCCGACTGAAACCGCCATACAAAATCTGGATGATGTGGAATATAGCTTGAACGGTATCTACGACGTGATGCGCAGTACCAACTATTACTCGGGCCGTATGATTTATTACGGAGACGTGACGGGTGACGATGCGCAGTCCATAAAGACCGGAAAGCGTACCACCAGCTACTATATGCTGGACTACACAAAGGATTCCGGTCCGTCTTCCCACTGGTCTTATGCCTATAAGATTATCCAGAATTGCAATATCATTTTGTCTCAAATAGACGGATTGGATGTCAGTGAGGATGATACGGAATACTTCAA
>ENA-OQJB01000181-OQJB01000181.1-human-gut-metagenome-genome-assembly--contig:-NODE-181-length-37054-cov-3.567119_pt1 | contig 37054 bp, 42 predicted proteins | sample MGYA00242599_ERZ504765 | MGnify/ENA primary metagenome ERZ504765 (study PRJEB26092, sample SAMD00036354) | human gut metagenome | host: Homo sapiens | study: EMG produced TPA metagenomics assembly of...
GAGATATAGAATCATTAAATGGAAATGAAATAGATTGCTAACAAACAGATAAAGCACCTTAATATTCGATTATTTGCCGAACATTACCAACAGAGTAAAAAAATGAAAGTATATAGAATAGCAATAAATATGATTAAGCAAACCAAGATTTTAAAATTTATAATCCCTATTGTAGTATTCATTCTATTGTATGCTGTCTCAACAATTAGAAATAACAATGTAAGAAAAGATGGCATATATTCTATCGTAACTCTTGTCAAATACGGTTCTGCTTATAGAGGGCAAAGTGCAAAATATGAATTTATATATAATAAGACTTTATATGAAGGAAGTTTTTTTATATCATTTGCCGAGAGTAAAAACACTCCAATCGGAACCCGTTACTTTGTAACATTCTTAGCCAAAGCCCCCGACCGACATCTTATATTAGACAGCGTACCATCTTGGTTTACTCTAAAAGCACCAGATAAAGGATGGAAAACATTACCTACACAAAAACAACTACGAATAATGATGAAAGATAGCTTGAATTAAAATGCTGCCACCGGACATTAACTTGATAATAAATAAACGAAAAATGAAACAGAAATACTATATAATCAAACTCTTATTGAAAATATGGTTTGGAATATTATGTATTAGTCTATTGTGTACCACGGGTATTCTTTGGCTAAGGACTCAAAACATAAAACCTGTACCAGATATGGATACTTCTTATAGAGGCATGGCATTGGCTTGGTCAATTTTGGGAATTTTGGCATTATCTATCGGAGCAATCACTTTGTTCTTGAACTGCTTTGCAAGAGTTAGAAACAGCATACTGTATAGTTTCCTATCATTTTTTCTTATTCCTATTTTGATAATTTTATTTTCTGGAACAATGTGCTTGTATGATACTACAATACCATTTTTACTTTGTTTATTGGCGTCATACATATTGTTTAGAAATAAAATAATACAGAAAACAAGCGGATGAATCGCCCTGATGGTCGATTAGCCACCAGACGTTATCAGAATATATATGATAAAAATCAGAGTATAGGATTGAAGCACATAACGTATATTTGCAGTCTACTTCAATGAAATAGATGAAATCATAAAAGTAATTTGAATATGAAACACTTTAAAATAATAACGATGGGAATACTTGCCTCTATTCTGAGTTTACTGGGATGTGGATATGGAAACAAGCGAGCTACGCAGAGTGAGAGTATAAATCCTTATATTCCGGTAGCCGCACAGATTACAATGGATAAGTTGCCGGGCGTGCTGAAAAACGTAAAGGCAGGACGAACGGAATATGATTTTACGGGTATCTGTGCCAATGGTGTGGATTGTATCTATTTCATGCAGGATAACGGAAAGTTCTACATTGATTTTGAAGCCATGAGCAAAGACCAACTTCCCTATCTGAATACATTGAAGCAGTTTGCCAAAGAGCATAATTACCCAATTATCGAAACGACCTATAACAACACGCCCATAGATTACGATCATGTGAAATTTGCTCCGGTTCTAAGCCTGAAAGTCAATGCGGATATTGACAGCATCGTTCATGTTGGAAAATTGATTGAACAAACCATTTTCAAGAATAACGATCAGACCATTTACGATATAGTGCCTTAGAGGGTATAAGGAGAATATAAAAGAATAATGATAAAATGAGAGATAAGGATTCCGGGAAAAAGATATTCTGGATTTACCCTACAAATAAGTTTGTTTGGGCAGGAGTTGTCATATGTAGTATATTCTGTGCATTTATGATCTACTTTTTATGTGTAGCCAATTTAAGTGAGAATAAAGTCCTCTTTATTTTCCTGTTGCCCATATCTTTGTCTATCCTGTTAATCTGTTGGGCACTACCCAGTAAGATTTTACTTTGTGAGGATAGAATAGAAGCACGAAGCCTGTTCGGGAAAAGAAGCATCCGGGTGGATGAGATAAACTCGTGGGGAGTTGTGCAAATGTATAAGCCCTACCGTTGTAAAGAGGGTATTTATTCTTACATACCTGCCAAGTCATTCAAACCTTCCCGTAAAATAGAGGAGAACATGATTTTCTCGTATAGCCTGTTTTTATCCAATATTCCGCACTATGACGGGAAAAAGAAAAATTCGTCCCAAACAGATAAAACTATTTTTGTCAGTTATCGGAAAGAAGTGTATATTGCATTGGAAAAGTATCTGAAAGAAAAAAATAATGTATTAATATTAGTATATATGAAAGAATTTGGAACTATCGGAGATTTAATCAATGCTTATAAAGCAATACCATGTGACGCTTATATCTATTGCTCAAAAAGTGTTATTGAAACAGAGAACTTGGAGAATGGCAAATATTTAGTCATTGAATCGGAAGAAGAGGATGGATATGTGGAAACAGAAGATGGTGAAGTCCCCAAACAAGCATACGATTTGGGCATGAGTTCGTTGGTCGATGTTGAAACATTTAAGGATATATTGAGCTTTCAATATAAATTGAATCCCAAAACATTATACAAAGATTGTATAAAGGCTATTGAGTATTATCTAAGTAATGATGATTTTCTGGATGAATGAAATCAATCTTATGAAAAAGTTATTGTATTTGCTTGTCATGCCATTGATATTGGCGGCATGTAACCCAAAAGTTGAATTGACCAGTGCCGGAATGTACCCGAACTATCAAGTGGGTGAAATAGTAAATCTTATTCCGGTGGATTCTCTGACTTATGGGGACGTAATCGCATATCATTCATACATTCCCGGCTTTCAGGAAAGGGCATTTAAACGAATTGTCGGACTACCGGGCGATACTGTCCGCTTTCAGGATCAGCAATGTATCGTGAACGGCAAAAAGTGTGAATGGGTATTCATACGGAAACTTTTCTATGAAGAAGATGAATGTGAAGAGTATTGCGAAAGTCTGCCCAATGGCATGAAGGTGAACATCTGTAAAAGCGTTGTACCCATAGATTCGGCAACGGCTACCACGACTGCGGTTGTCGTCCCGGCGGGCAGCTACTTCGTTGCGGGGGATTACAGGGGCGGCTCGATTGACAGCCGTTCGCAAGGATGCGTAGCTGCGGATTCAATTATCGGGAAAGGTGTAAAAAGAAAGTAAGTACAGGGCTTTAGTTCCGATTTATTATGCTGAATACAATGAATATAAGAATCATTTCATTTATCTGTGCAGGATTGGTCGCAGCAAGTTGCGTGTCCTCACTCTGTTTCTATGATTATTTTGCCAACGATGGCACTACCAGCAATCCCATCTATTGGATTTTCGACTTTTTTCAGTTATCCATACTGCTGGGACAAGCCGGAATAGGCGTTTATACTATCAATGTGCTCCTACGGCAGAGGAAAGAAGCCATTTCTTCTCTAGGATATTTTGCGGCTCACGTATTTCTGCAAAATATAACTCCCTTGCTCCAAGCATGGTCTGCGGCTGTCATTACGGAATATCCGCAATGGTTGCTGATGAGTCAGGTCGGTTTTAGCATTGTTCTTTTTCTTACTTTGCTAATCATCCAGCCTGCATCTTTATTCAAAAAGTCGGAATATATCCCCTGGCTGTTGATGGCTGCATTTTATATCAACTGCGTATATACGGCACTTACCGTCATCGGTTTAATTATTACCCTGTAATGATTGCATATAAACAGAATCCAGCACAGCACCTTCCCAATGAATAGCTAGGCGGGTATTGTTTCCAACCTCTTTCCGGTGGGGACAGTACCCATGTGGGGACAAACTCGTCCCCCAAAGCCTTATGTATTCAGGGTTGCTGACGGCATACCTCACTATGATGCGCAAAGGATTGCTGACACCCCAAAAATTTGGGATATGTCGTTGTAGTATTATATTTCACCCCATCCACATAAAAACCGAACTGGCGTACCTTATGTCCCCCTTTAATGACACCCGACACTTTTTCATAAGTGGCTAAAGTGTATCGATTGCCTTCTGCCAACGCACGGGCTTTATGTATGCTATTGTACCATGTCCAGCCGGAACCTGACATTGCGAAAAGATATAAAAGGTAAATGGATAACGAAGTCTTTTTCCCATCCGTAGCCCACTGCTTTTTCAATAGCGAGCCTACTATCATAACAAAAGCCCCCACCCCTAACAGGGAGACACAAACCAAAACCGGAATATTCATGTACTCTATCATACTGTTTTAGAATATTCTTTTCTTCAAATAATATACCCATAAATCAATAGCTTTGCCGATAACGACACCAAAAACACTAAGTGCCAACGCTATGTAAGCTGCAACAATGAACGGTTGTTCGTCTATCCACTTATTGACAAGTACGGACATCCGGGAAAAGACACCACCCGCAACAGTCAGAACGATGGTCAGGGCAATATGTATCTCCACCAGCTTATCCTGTCTGTTTGAATCTATTTCGTCATCTTTTAAATACCTGACAAGCCACAGGCACGGAACAAACAGAAACAACATGAAAAATGCAATAATTACCATTTCTTCCCCGGAGATTTCATGCAATCCTCTGCCGAAAAAGCGAAAACCGAATATTATTGCTATACAGGAAGTTATCATTTATGCCACTATTTTTAGTTTGTATTCTTAATCGTACATTCTTTCTCAATAGCCTGACAATTCGTTTCCCGGCTATCCTAATTCTTACCACCGAAAGCGCATCTACGAAGAATAGAATTGTATCGGCTTTGTTACTAATAACTCCTGATTCATATAGGATTCTTTAGTTTACAAAGTTACGGATATGACAGGAAAAAGGCAAATTTAAATCAAGAAAAGATAATAAACACGCGGATATACGATATTGATAACAATAACAAACAGCACTTCAATCTACAAAGCAAGCATCCGGAGATACCTGTATCGTTTCAATAGAGATCAACAATTAGACTGATAGGTACTTTCAACTAATCTTTTTTCATACATTGTGTTTTAAGTAAGGTAATCGGAAGACTGTGAATCAATGGAGCATTCCTGCAGTGTTGAAGTAAGTCTTCCTTGACCTTAAGTTGATAAAAAGAGGTAGAACAGGCCGGATTCGAACCAGCAATATCCACCGTTAAGAAGTAAGCCCCGGTTGACCTCATTTCAGATAATCCCGAAGCTACTGTCCTACCTCTATATTTGTTTTTTTGTGGAGCAGGCTGGAGTCGAACCGACGACCGTCTCTACCCACTGAGCTACTGCCCCTTTACGAAACAGGAAAACAGATAATCGTACTGGTAATGTTCTACCTTAAAGAGTGTGTTGAAGTAACCCGTACTTGACCTGTTTTCTTATTTCTTCGACAAAGATAGGCGTAGTGGTGCGCAACCTTTTTGCGTAACTCAAACTTTTTTGCTGTTTTCTCGAAAAAATAGTAAAAAATGAATAAACAAGACTTATTTTGTAAAAATACAGAAGAAATACGAAGACATATAGGTGATAACTCAACAGTTTTCCTACTTTTGTGTATAGTAGAGACATTACTCTCTCCCAACAATAAACACACAATATTATGAAAAGAGCATTTATTTATAAAGATGAGAAATCTCATAAATTTTGGTGGATTGATTATAGTGGCTGTGATTTTGCTGTAAATTATGGTAAGTTCGACAGTATCGGTAAATTTGAAATCAAAGACTTCGATACAGAAGAAGAATGCCTGAAACAAGCAGAGAAACTTATTCACTCGAAAAAGAAAAAAGGATATGTAGAAGATGCCAACTTCGACTTCATGCACAGATTTTATATTGATTCCGAAGAATATGGTTTGCACCCCAAAACTTCTCATCCCCGATTTACCGAACACTTCACGGAAGAACTCTATTATGATTGCGTAGACGAAGAAGCACCTTTTGGTAGCGATGAGGGAAGTGATACGTTAGATTCTCTTGAAGAAACGATCAGAAAAAATCCCAAACTCAACTTTCTTGATTATCCCAAGTATCTGATAGAACACGACTGGGGCATGGAATATATTCCTGTTGAAAGTCTTGACCCCGAAGTGGTTAAAAAACTAGCTTCAAAGAAAGAAATGGATATGACACAAAGCGACATGGTGACTTACGCTACTGCCTTTGGACAAATAAAAATCACTGGGCGTCTCTCACCCAAATTACAAGAACAGGGAGTTAAAGCTATCAAAAGATTAGCTTTACTTTGGGGAAATGGGGTGACCGAGATTCAAAGCAGAATGATTGATGACTTACTTTCATTTCCTATTGATAAGGACTGATAATATGAAACTAATAGGTAGTAAATATATGAGAATAATAGAGATTAGGAACTACACTATGAGGTGTGGTTATTAACGCATTAGCAACAATCAAATCATTATCGTTATTATGGATATAGAAAGAATACTTAAAACAAGAGAAAATGCAATATACTACGGCATTGGTGAATACCAAAAAGACTGCTTTGGTTGGGTTGGTGGAAATGCTCCAGCTTGTTTTGATGATAAGTATTTATCGGACAAAGATAATCTCTATTTTTATCTAACATTTCAAAACCCTCTAAATCCGAACAAGCAAATATCTATTTTCACTCCGGATTTTGATATTGCATTGGAATATAACACATATCCCGATTGTAAATTGTTGTTGGTTGAACATGAATTAAGTAGCCAAAGTAAAAGTGATAGATATAAACACCCCGAAATAGATGAAATTTATTCAATATACGAAATGAGTACGGAAAAAGATATGCCTGAAAAAAATTGTGCAATCAAGTTTGGGGGTAACGTAATGCCTATTCAATGGGGATTAGATAATGATGGTAAAGTGGTTAAAGATGGAAATAGCTTCATTTTTCAAATCAACGAAATTTGCATGAAAGATATTTCCGTTTTCATGGCTGGCTGTATATATGTTTATGGAAAAATTGAAGGTAATAAAGTCACAAATCCATTTGTGGCATACTGGGAATATTCCTAATAACGATAAAATGATTAATTATTTCAAATAGGTTGCTAACAACGAAAGATAGCATCTGACGATGCTCCTTTCTAACCATTATAAGCAATAGAAAAACGGAAACAATATGATAAAATACATTTCGGGAGATATATTACAGAGTAAAGATGAGTACATAGCACAAGGTGTAGCTGTTGGCTCACAAGAAGGATTAGGAACTGGGCTTGCCTTTAAGCTGTCAAGTCAATTCCCTGAAATCCAAAAACTCTTTAAGAAGTACACACGAAACACTAAGTTCCAGGCTGGCAATGTGTTTATAGGAGAAATCAAAGGTTTCTCTCCGGGTATAATCTACATCGCTACACAACCCGATATGTATCATGCGGAACTCACATATCTGAATAAAGGTTTGAAACGCTTGAAAAAAGTGTGCGAAAGCAGAGGTATCAAAACCGTGTCGCTACCGAAAATAGGTGCAGGGCTGGGTAAGTTAGATTGGAATAGTGAGGTCAAACCTTTGCTTGAAAGTATTTTATCAGATTGTGAAACGGTATTCAATGTATATGAAGATTACAAGATTGAATACGAAATTTAGCTTACAACATACACCTGTCCTGCCTAACGGCGGCAAGCTGCAAACCATTATCAGCATAAAACATTAATACAAAAAAGAATGTTGATAATGAAATAGGAAATAAAAGAATTAATTGATTTTTGGCTGTAATTTATCTATATAGCTATGTCACCTATTATTAATAACAATTGCCACATGATATGGAACAAAAGAAATTAACTGAATTATCATTAGACGAGCTTTGGCAATTATTCCCCATAACCCTGACTGCACACCAAGACTATTGGACAGATTGGTATAAGGAAGAAGCGGAGTTGCTGAAAGAGAGACTTCCCTGTATTGAACGTATTAGCCATATAGGTAGCACAGCAATTAAAGAAATTTGGGCAAAGCCTACCATAGATATACTTGTGGAAATCCCAAGAGAAGAAAAAGTCGTCAATTTGAAAGGTACAATTGAAAGATGCGGCTATATCTGCATGGCAGAGAACGACAGTCGCATTGATTTCAATAAAGGTTATACATTACAAGGATTTGCTGAACGGGTATTTCATCTACACTTATGTTATGAGGGAGATAATGATGAATTGTATTTCAGAGATTATCTTCAAGCAAATACAGCTATTGCGAAAGAATATGAACGGCTTAAACTTGATTTATGGAAACAATATGAACATGACAGAAATATGTACACTTCCCACAAAGGTGATTTCGTAAAACAATATACACAGAAAGGGAAACTGCTTTTTACAGGCAGATACGACAATAAGTAATAAAAAAACTCTTCATAAATGTAAATCCCCAATAGATATAAGCTTAAGTTAGTATAACACGATGCAGGCATCCGGAGATACCTGCATCGTCTCAATAGAGATCAACGATTTGCCTTGCGGTTCTTCACTTCTTCCACGAGTTTGGTAAATGATTTTCTTTTTTGCGTTTCTCATGTTCGGAAGCAGAAAAGTGCCACGCTTCCCGGCGAAGTTTCAGATAGCTCGCATAAACTTTATAATCTAATACACCACTGTTGACTGCTTCTAAAACAGCACAGCCCGGTTCGTTGATATGTTTGCAATCTTTAAAGCGACACAATTCAGCATAGTCAGAGATTTCCAACACTTCGGCAAGAGAATCGGGATTGTCAATGGCCAAGCCAAATTCACGGACGCCCGGAGTGTCGATTAAAACCCCCGAACTGTCCATCAATACCATTTCACGACGGGTCGAAGTATGACGGCCTTTTCCTGTGGACAGGCTTATATCAGATGTGAGCAATACCGGCTTTTCACAAAGAGCATTCACCAAAGAGCTTTTCCCGACACCCGAAGAACCGACAAACACAACCGTTTCGCCTTCCGATATGGACTTCCGTAACCGGACAATTGTTTCGAGCTGATGAATACTCGTGAAAAATACGGGTATCTGACTGGAGATATGTTTTATTTGTTCCTCAACACTCTGTCTGTCAAAATCTAAATCGGCTTTATTAAGAACCAATACAGAGCTGATATTTTCCTCCATTATCTGAACCATAAAGCGTTCTACCCTGCGAACATTGAAATTATCATCAAGGCTCTGCACAATAAATGCCTTATCGACATAAGAAGCAATGGCCTGCTTATCAGCAACCGTGCCACTTTTCTTGCGATACAATGTCCGCTCACGAGGCAACCTATCAACTATAATCCCTTTATGTTCATCGAACGGTTGAAAATGACCCAATCACCTGTACAAGGTAATTCATCATCCGATTTTCCATACATCATATTTCCCGTGAGTTCACACTGAAACAATCCGTTTCCGGAAATTACCTCGTAGCAAGTACGATGTACAATAGAGACACGCCCATGAGCAAGGGTACTATATATTGATTCTTGTTTTAGCTGATTGAGTTTCTCATTCCAACCATAAATAGTTAGGTTATCGTCGGATTTGTGAATTGTTTGATTTTCGTTATTCATGATCTTAATATATAGAGCGCACACGTTGAAAAGCATAACAATGCTTTTTCACACCATTGTACGCAAGTTAAAAATTGAATTTTATAAAAACATAGAAAACACCCTCGAATGGAATCATCCGAGAGCAAACGAAAGGACAACCTGTGTCAGAAACACAGATTGTTTATCAAACCAAATCCGATTTATTATTTTTAGTCATGCCGCAAAGATAGGCATTTTTTATTTGATGGCAAAACGGGCAGTCATTTCATATCTCAACTTGATGACACGGTACTGTTCGGTAGCAGCCGTCCCCATGCTGACATTGCTCTGTGCCTGAAAAGGAAGATAACGGCTTATATTATTATCAACAGGTTCTACAATACGGATCACTTCACCCAATTCCTGTCCCATCGCTTCCACCAAGTAAGATGCTTTTTCACGGGCAGCTTTCAATGCTTCAATCTTACCTTGCTTCCGATACATTGGCAAATCCTTATGCTTCAATTCTCCGATGCGCATGGACTCAATTCCCCATGTGTTAACAGAACGGATAATGGAATTAATCTGCTCAAAATCGGTCAACTGGATATCCAATTGCTTACCTATCAGAAATTCCTTTCCTCTCTGGCGCCAATAATCCCCTATTTCCTGTGTACGGATAGCATCATCCGCTATTCCGATTTTGCGCAAACTCCGACGCAAATCCTTTTCAATCATAGCCAATGGCACTTTTGTCCGAAAATCTTCTTCTTTATTAGATTTACCTGTGTACTCTTCCTGCCAATACTCCTTAATCTGAATCAGAAAATGTATTTCATCCGGAACGACTTCAATCTCCGAAGAACCAGTCACTTCAATATATTTCCCATCACTTTCTTGAGCATTGACAACCAGACTCCATGCAAACAAAACAAAAGCTAATAAAAATACCTTTTTCATATCTTTGATTTTATAGTACAACCTCATTTACAGCATCCGAATGATTATATCACAAAGCTATTAAAAAAAACTGTAAAATCGATCTTATCCCCAAATATCAATCAAGCTTTTTCGATCTATCAAAATTATATCTCCATTCTTTACCTTACACTTTGGAGACGTCTTACCGGAAAGCAAAGAAATATTTCCTTCTTCAAACAAATGCTTCAACCGGGTAGTGGAAAGAGAAAAACACCTTTTTATCAATGATAATAATTTCAGGTTCAATTCAAAATCACATTCGATCCGAATACTTATTATCGCGTTGTTCATATTCATAATATCTTCGAAGGAGATATTACTTATCACCTCATATTCAACGCTATCGTAGTCTATTTGAAGCTTGTTCTTACTTGCCATTCCGGCTGAAAAGGCATACTGCCAAGCCACTTCTCGATCATTCATAGAAAAGCTATGAAACAGTTTCTTATCAATCAGGTCCGGTTTGGTGCGTGACAGCAAAGTTATATTACAAGTGTTATCGCACTTCACGCACCTGTAAATCAGCCAGACATCAATGTTCTTTTTCTGTGCATTCATTCTGAACTTATCACTGCAATAAAAGCGGTCACTCTCACAGTGGCTGCATTTTTTAATCAATAAAGGAGTATTCTTAACCTTTATCTCCCATGTAAATGTTGTTTCCATAATTATACAAAAGCTATTATCTTTCTTTGTGAATCAAATCTTTTTCACCGCAAAGTTGGATATTAGCCATTTGTATAATTCACAAGATGTCACAAGACGACATGAAATTTATTTGTCCAGCTCATCCATCATCTTTATAATTTTATCTTTCAACTTATCAAGAAACTGCGTCCGACTCTTCTTCCGGTTTCTGATTTCCAGGAATATGCGATAAAAGTCTCCAATCTCAATATTGAAAAGAGTCTCGCAGCAGAAGGCTATGTCTTTTAAACTGGTATTTCCATTGTTGAAGCATTTGCCCGCATACAGGGCATAGATAAACTCAACCAAAGCGACCTTGCTGTCCGTCCACTGCAATAGCCGGTTTTCTACCATTGAAGTGAATTTCAAATGAAGTTCCTCTGATAATATCTCTATTTGAGCAGACAGGTATTCCGCTAAACGATTGTTGGCTATGATTTCAGCCACACTTGAATCATGCAGGGTAGTGAAAGAAGAATCCCTGTCCAGCAACCCGAAACGGGTGTCTGCCAGAATATCATAGTTTCTTCTGACAAAATATTGTTCGTCGAGTTCCGTCCTGCCGGTACGGTAATAATCATAGAAAGAATTATTCAGGAAGTATTTTTTCAAGTTCTCCAGTTCCGACTTTCAGATATTTGCATTGGGAAGACGGAGATTCGCCGATACGCTTCTTTTCAATCTGATACAAGCGGACATAAAACATCAACAGCCCGGAAATCTGTGGTTTCCAGGTCTTAAAGAAAGAATTTCTTCTTTCGGATTCGGGAATTGGTATTCGGCAACGGCGGATTTCAACAGAATAAGAGACATCTGTATGACATCAATAATCTGCTTAATCTTATCTAGTGGGACAATCGGCTGTTGCTCAATTCTTTCAATCTCTTTTTCTATGTTCTGCTTACTATTTCTTACGAAATTTTCCATTCGTTTTCATATCGCATACGTTTCGAGAAACCATGCAGTAAATAATAAAAATAACAAAATGAAAAACCGGTTCGAGTGGAATTACTCAAACGAAAGAAATTAGCCTGTGGTTCGTGAGGCTAATATTAAGCCAGAACAAATTTAAGAGTTGCGCCCAAAATAGTTACTTTTTGATTTCAAGGGCAAATATAATCGTTTTTTATGATTATATGACGTTTTGGTGAAATTTAAAGAACAAGGTATCCGAAAAAGCACAAAAATAGTATCTTTGCCTGCGATTTATTACCAAAGATGTGATAAAGCTATTTTTAATCATTTAATAATAAAGACTATGATTAGATTAAATGTTTTCGTCCGCGTAAGCGAGACAAACCGCGAAAAAGCGATTGAGGCAGCTAAAGAACTGACTGCTTGTTCTTTGAAGGAAGAAGGATGCATTGCTTATGATACTTTCGAAAGCAGTACCCGTCACGACGTTTTCATGATTTGTGAAACATGGCAGAATGCTGAAGTATTGGCAGCTCACGAGAAATCTTCTCATTTCAGCAAGTACGTAGGTATCATTCAGGAATTAGCTGAAATGAAACTGGAGAAGTTCGAATTCTAAATGAAACACGAAGAATAGATATACTATCTATCCAACTATCATCAAAAAGAGAGAGACATTCTTCTTCGAAAGGAAAGAATGTTTCTCTCTTCTTATTTCCAGATCTCACGGGAATAGAACTGTATGAAGTGATTAGTCCAGCTTCTTATGAATAAATGTCCCTTCAATCCAATAAGTTGCGTGATTCGATTCAAATTTCAGCAGCACATAGCCCGGATCGGTAGGACCTCCAGGAAAATGTTCGATAAACCAGTCCTGCCAAAGTTCTTGTTTCATCTTCTCGTCGGTTACCACTTCCACCGTTCCCGTTAAGGCTACGCTGTCTCCCTTATCCTGAAAGCATAATCCGGCTTTCGGGTTTGCCAGAAAGTCAATAGTCTTTAATGAGTCCGCTCCGGTAGACATCCAAATAGTAGAAATTCCGTCTGTTGCAATCTTGCTCATCGGCACAGGACGGGGATACCCCTCTTTATTTACAGAAGCAAGCACTACCACTTCACACCTCTGCAACAACTCGGTTGCTTTCTCTTTCATTGTTTTTGTTGACATAATCTTATTGGATTTATATTGTAGGCAAATATAGTGAAAATAAATTCTAATTCACAATACGCCCGTTTGCCTTTGCCTTTTGAAGCCATTCAGGGACAATTTCTTTGAGAAATTTATCTTTGTCCGCCTTTTCAACAGCCATATCCAAACCAATATATTGCTGTGCTTTTTCTTTCGTTGTAATATCCGGAAGTGGTACATTATCTGTATACCCATGCGCTACAAGCACTTTGCTGATAAGCATACGAGCTTGGAATACTTTATTTAAGCCATGCCCCAAAATACGCATGGTTTCCTGCGGGGCATGAAAAGAACCGCCATGAGAAGATACGCCGAAATCCCATCTCCACTGTGCCTGACGAATTAACAGCAAGGCTTCTTGCATTTCATTTTCTGTAGCTCCTATATCCCAAGTAAACTTCGCTTCGATATGTGCTTTTGCCAACTCCTTTTCTAAAAGTGTACGCAACTCATTTGCCTTTTGCTGACGTTCGTATACATTTTTACAGAGCGTCTCTTTATTATCACGATGACAAGTCTGACAAGTGCGTTCAGTCACTGCTAACGGATTCTGAATATGGTGATCGCTATATTTTATCCCTCCTTCATCATTGTAAGGCATGTGACAGTCAGCGCACGACACACCACGCTGGGCGTGTATGCCCATCTTGAAAATTTCATAATCAGGATGTTGAGCCTTTAATATAGGGGCACGGCTCAATTTATGAATATAATCAGTAAATCCGATTTCATCATAATACTTTTCTAAATCTTCAACAGTGAAGCCCTTATCCCAAGGAAAAGTAGGATATTTTATATTCCCCTTGAAATAATACTCCGAATGACACTGTGCACAGACCAATGAACGCATTTCCTGTGGAGTAGCATGAGTAATATCTCTACCTTGACGGCTAAAAGCTTCAGTGAGCGACGGACGGCTGATATGCAAATCCATATTTTTAGGTTCATGACAATCGGCACATCCTATAGGGTTTACAATTTCGGCTCCCCATGCAGCCCACTTATTATTATAAAAGGAATCTACCCCAATAGCTTCTATCATACGGGGAACATCAGAACTTTTACACACCCAGCAACTTGCAAATTGAGGACCGTCAGCACCCCCCATAGGCGCACCAGTACGAAGTGAATGAACAATATCCTGTAAAGCGTACATATGCCCGCGCGGTGTTGAATAATCTTTAGAAAAAGCATATCCAGCCCATAATATGACCATTTCAGGACGTTGCGCTAAAACATCGATAGAAGTTCTTCCATTTAATCTACTGTGCAAATCGGTCGATGTCGTATCCACCCACGTCTTATATTCACGTGGATAGTTTTCAGCAAAAATAATGCTGCGTGCTTCTATTCCGTTTATTTTTATCTTTTTCTTATAGTCTACATTTACAACCTCTGCGCTGTGTTCCATCAGGAATGAAATAATTACTCCCGATGCAAAAATAACAGCCATTGCAAGAGCGAATAGTACCCACCTCTGCCAGGGTTTGAACTTATCTTTCATTATTTGCTTTTTTCTTTTAAATACCTTCTGTTTATTGTACTAAATTATATTTGCCAAAGACAAAATAACGGAGAAACAACTTCCTTTTCCTACTTCTGAATGCACTTCTATACGTCCAGCCAGTCGTTCAATAATCACTTTACAAATGGAAAGTCCCAAACCACTCCCCTGCTCAAATTCATCAGTCTTGTAAAAGCGATCAAAAATCATCATTAGTTCTTTATCATCAATCCCTTTGCCAGTATCTTTTACGTAAACGCAAACTTCCTGATGCTCTTTATATATTTTGCACCCCAAAGTAATAGTTCCTTCTTTGGTAAATTTATTTGCATTATTCAGGAAATTAGAGATGACTTGAGTAAAACGGAAGCAGTCGATGTTAACGGGTAAGGAAACTGTTTCATCAAGTTCAAGGATAAAGCATAATGAAGGCTGAATCAATGTTTGGTAAGTGACATAAATCTCCTTTATTATTTTCGTAATGTTATGTTCTTTTATATCAAAGGATAAGTTGCCTGAATCTAAACGAGATATCTCTAATACGTCATTCACCAGTTTCAAAAGCAACTCATTATTATTATTGACTATTTCAATCATGGCAGCTTTCTCTTCCGGTTCTATTTCATCAGCCCCCTCACCTATTAATAAATTTGTGAAACCTACGATAGCATTGAGCGGTGTACGGATTTCATGACTCATATTATTTAGAAACGACTGTTTCAGCTCTGCTTTTTCTGCTATCTGTTTCGCTAGAATCAACTGTTGTTCATGCTCTACCAAGTTTTGAATATTCTGCATAATGCCTGCCAACATAATCTCCCCCTGGGCATCTTTCAAGGTACTGCATCGAAGTTCATACCATTGATAATCTGCCTCTTTCCCTCCAAAACAAAAACGTATTCGTTGTATTTGCATACTGGGAGACTGATATAATGTTTCGTAGAATGAGCTAAGCAATTGTACATCATCAGGATGGGTATATCTCATAATATCCTCTTTTGTAAATCTCCGTTGTTCCATGCCAACCAATCGTACATAATTATCATCAAATTCAAGAACACCTTCTTGAATATTCCAAAGTGAAATTTTCCCGCCATTCATAGAAAGAGTCAATCGTTTGTGCGCTTCTTCCAGCATTTGAAGATTCTTACGCTCCATCAACGAACGGCGATGTGTACGTAACAAACTAATGGTTACCAAAATAAAAGAGAAAACAAACAACCCACCCAACAAATAAAGTTCTTTTCGATAACGATCATAAAAGGGATAGTTGATTATACGGACATTTTGCGGAACATTACTAATATCACCCGCATATTCAGAAAAATATGTCCAGTCCAGTACATACTCTTTTTCTAAATCTCTTATTTTAGGCATTCCTATTTTTTCTTTCTTTAATAAGCGTGCAGCAAGGCTAGCGGAAGCCTTCGCCGTAATACCCTCTGTAGCCATATAACCGCCGACAATCTTAGCATTTTCACCGAAACCTTCACGAATACAACTAAAAGAAGGAATATTTAAAGCTGTTACTATCGGAATTGCCAGCATATCTAATTTATCCAGTAAAAACGCTTGATTTTGTTGTCTTCTCTTTGATTGTTTCAACATTACTAACAAAGAAGATCCTTTTATATAACGAAAGGGGCAAAGACTTATTGTCAGACCATTCTTGTTAACATTATCATTTATCAAACCGGGGGTCAGATTAAAATATTCAATCATCTCCGTCAAATGCTTATAATCACACTCTTGCACAAATGCTTTTTGATAACCCAAAACTCTCACATTCTTCCTGTCAACCACTCGGGAAAGGCTATCGAAAGATTTATGTCCAAGAAAGGTCAGATCTATATTATAAATAATCTCCATATCATTATGGGGATACAATGTTTTTATAAAGTCGATATTACGTTTCAGATCGGGACTATCACGCAATACATAAACTTTCTGCGAATCATATTCTTCTATCAGTTCTTCATTAGGAAAATGCACATTACAAGCTACCACGGGAATAGAAGATAATAACCGGTGACGGGTAGATAATAAAGAATTAGTTGCCTGATCACCAACGGTCAGAATAAGGTCTGTCGATTTACTTTCTAGAAATTCAAGATATTCCCTTACATGTTCTATCCGCTCTTTCTCATCATATTTGCTACAATCAAAATAAAACTTATCAAACATTACCTCTATCCCTTGTTTCTGAAACTCCTGATACAACAACTTTTCTATATTTCTGTTGCCAATATCATCTTTAGATATGGAGTAAATCAGGGAAATACGCTTTACCATCAAATTGTCAGTAACATACCAGTGTTTATAATTTAGTCCACCTATAAAAACAATCAATGAAAGAATGAATATTAAAACGTATTTATATTTGAAGTAGGTTTTGTTCATGCTTTTTTGTTTATGTTTGGCAAAAATAGCATAATTTTCACAACAAGAAAGGTATTTCACTGAAAACATCCATTAAAAACATTCATTTTCATTAAAATCAATAAATTTCCTGGTTATCAATCTTATTTCTATATTTTGCATGACCCTTTTTTGTATTATCTTTGTTTCTCTAAAACAAGGAAATAAATGAGGAACTTTGCAGCCATCGACTTTGAAACAGCCAATGGTAAACGTACAAGTGTTTGTAGTGTAGGTGTTGTCATTGTAAAAGACGGTAAGATCGTGAATAAAATCTATCGTCTCATTCGTCCTGCTCCTAATTATTATACGCAATGGACAACGGCTATCCACGGATTAACTTATGACGATACGATGGAAGCCGAAGATTTTCCTGATGTATGGGCTGAAATCAAACCGTTGATAGATGGATTGCCACTTGTTGCACACAATAGTCCTTTTGATGAAGGTTGTCTTCGGGCAGTTCACGAATTGTATGACATGACTTATCCTAATTACAAATTTTATTGTACCTGCCGTACTTCCAGAAAAGTTTTCGGAAAAGATCTGCCCAATCATCAATTGCATACGGTAGCAGAACGGTGCGGATATAATTTAGAGAATCACCACCACGCACTTGCTGACGCAGAAGCTTGTGCACAAATAGCTTTGCTTATTATCCCCGATCCTCCCAAACCGAAGAAAGCAAAAAAAGCCGATAAAGATACGCATGTTGGAGACTTATTCGCCTCACTTATCCCTCAACAAGTGAAAAAGAATAAATAAAAAAAACACTACAACTATTATCACGATCAATAATAGTCATAGTGTTTTTATAATAAAGTGCTAATTAAAACTTCAACTAAAGAATAGATTTAGCGATACCCATTTCCAAGCCACGAAGTTCTGCCAGTCCGCGAAGACGTCCCAGACAAGAATATCCCGGATTTGTCTTTTTCTTCAAATCATCAATCATCTGATGACCATGGTCGGGACGCATAGCGATAGAGCATTTACGACGTTGTTGCAGAAGAATCAGGCTCTTCATCACATTGTACATATCTACATTCCCTTCCAGATGATTCGCTTCATAGAAGTTTCCTTCTTCGTCACGTTGTGTGCTGCGCAGGTGAACAAAGTTTACACGATCACCGAAACGTTCCATCATGCCTGCAAGGTCATTGTCGGCACGTACTCCGAAAGAACCTGTACACAAGCAAAGGCCATTGGATTCGTTAGGCACGGCTTCAATCAGTTTTTTGAAATCTTCTTCCGTACTCAAAATGCGTGGCAAACCTAAAATAGTGTAAGGAGGATCATCCGGGTGAATCACCAGCTTCACGCCTACTTCATCGGCAACAGGCGCAATTTCTTTTAAGAAGAAAATCAAAGTTGGAACGGAGCTTTTCAGCGTCAATATCATTATAACGGTCTAATGCCTGCTGGAATTGTTCTACAGTGAAACTTTCTTCCGAGCCTGGAAGTCCGGCAATCATATTGCGAACCAACAGTTTCTTATCATCTTCGCTCATTTGTTCGAAACGAGCTTTTGCTTTAGCTATTTCTTCAGGAGTGTAATCTTTTTCTGCGTTCGGACGTTTCAGGATGAAAAGGTCAAAGGCTACAAAAGCCGCCTTTTCGAAACGAAGAGCTTTAGAGCCATCAGGCATTGTATAGGCAAGGTCAGTACGTGTCCAGTCCAGTACGGGCATAAAGTTATAAGTAACTACCATTACGCCACACTTCGCCAGATTACGGATACTTTCCTTATAGTTTTCAATGTATTTCATGAAGTCACCAGTCTGTGTCTTGATATGTTCGTGTACAGGTACACTTTCTACCACAGACCATGTCAGACCTACTTCTTCAATCATTTGCTTACGTTTCATGATCTCTTCTACTGTCCACACTTCACCATTCGGAATGTGATGAAGAGCATTTACTATACCGGTAGCGCCTGCCTGCTTAATATCCCACAAGCTAACGGGGTCGTTAGGACCATACCAGCGCCAAGTTTGTTCACATAAATACATATTGTTATTAAATTAAGAATTGAAAATTAAGAATTAAGAAATCAAAGTTGAAAATTAAAAGTTGAGAGTCGGCATACGGATGCTACGCAGCCAATTCTCTATTTTTAATTCCCAATTCCCCATTTATTAAATTGAGAATGCATCAAATCCACCATCGATTACAGCTACTGTACCTGTTACGAAGTTGGAAGCATCGCTAATCAAATAATGGATTGTTCCATAAAGATCTTCCGGCTCACCGAAACGGTTGAATGGAGTATGAGCGAGAATTGTTTTTGTAACGATCAGTCAGAGAGCCATCCGGATTAGTCAATAATGTACGGTTTTGTTCAGTCAGGAAGAAGCCTGGAGCAATTGCATTTACGCGCAAGCCATTACCGAATTTCAATGCCAGTTCTCCAGCCATGTATTTAGTAAAGTTAGCAATAGCTGCTTTAGCTGCACCATAACCAACGACACGAGTCAATGGACGAAGAGCTGATTCAGAGCAGAAGTTTACAATAGAACCTTTCTTCTGTTCTACCATAATTTCAGCAAATACCATTGTAGGCAATACTGTACCGAAAAGGTTCAAATCCACCACTTTCTTAAATGCGTCAATCTGTAAATCAAAGAAAGTTTTATCCGGAGCGATAGTTGCACCTGCCATGTTACCTCCAGCAGCGTTCAACAAAACATCAATACGGCCATAAGCTTTCATAATTTCCACTTTGTTGCCTTCCAGCACTTCCTTATCCATCACATCAGTGTAAAGGAACATTGCTTCATTTCCTTCTGCTTTGATACTGTCTACCAATGCTTTTCCAGCTTCTTCACTTCTGTCGAGTACAACCACTTTTGCGCCTTCCTTTGCGAGATACGCAGCAATACCTTTACCTAAAATACCAGCTCCGCCGGTGATAACAACTACTTTGTCTTTTACGTTAAATAATTCATTCATGGTTCTTATAAATTTATATGTTTATAATTTATTGTTCAGATAATATTTCAGATTCTCTTTAAGGAGAATATCGATAGGCATCAAATTCACTTTCTCACTATTCTGCTTGAACAGCAAATGATTACACAATGATTTAACACCATCGTACCCCTGACGCTCGGGGCGCTGCGCAATCAATGCGGTTATCACACCTTCGGAAAGTAATTGCGTATTTCTGCCGATAAGATCATAACCAACCAGTTTGACAGCCTGCATTCCTCTTGCTTTCAGGTAATTTCCTAAAATATAGCAAGTTGAATTAAAGATAATAGCGCCTTTAATATTCGGATTAGCTTCAAAGATTTCATCCAGTTTCATGAAGTTATACACTGAATCATTTATTTTCAGTTCTACTTCATGCAGATTTCCATTAAACGCTGTTTCAGTGAGATAATGACAGAAACCTTCGCGCCTGTTCCTTCCCTGGTTAGAATCATTCTTCCCACTATGAATAATCCGTGCCATTAATATGTCGGAAGAAGAAGGAAGCCTGTCCATCAATAATCTGGCAGCAATCACTCCGGCATCATAAGATTCCGTTCCAAAATAAGCCAATTGATGCTGCCCTCCAATGTTGGAGTCAACATACACGTATGGTATTTCATTCCTGTCAAGCTCCTGCGAAAGCCGGATAACAGAATCTGTAAACAAAGTCGCAATCAATACCCCATCCACTTTCTCATTCAGCAGATTTCGGATGATATCATCAAAAGTCTTGTTATTATATTGATCGAAAAAGAGTTTGGTAATGGTGATATTATATGATTCCATTTCCGCCGCAGCTTTATCTATACCTTCCGAAATAGCTTCCCAATACTCCCCCTGCACAAAAGAAGGAGTTATTGCAAGGATATGATATGTTTTTTGGAGGCAGCTAATGAACGTGCCATCAGATTTGGTTGGTAATGTACCATTTCCAGGATAGCCTGTACTTTTTTCCTGTTTTCTTCAGATACTCTTCCACGATTATGGATTACACGGTCTACCGTGCCAACAGAGACACCTGCCATCTTAGCAATGTCTACAATCCGAATATTTGAAAACTCTTTATCCATATATTGATAAGCATCTTGTTTTTCATCGGCAAAAGTAAAATGAATTATTGAATTAAGCAATAGTGTGTGCGCACACACATTATATCAAAACAAACATATACAATTAATAATCAAATAATTAACTCCAACAAACAGAAAATATACATGTTGTTAAACATAAGAAAAAGTAAAGATAGTATAGAGAAAAAGACTCTTTTCAGATGAAAAGTTAGAGAGAAAGTAACTCCCAATTCTTGAAGGAAACGATAATAATAAAGAAGATTAGCCTAAATGTGTTCGCACACACATTGATACGATGACTAAATAAAGCTAGGGATAAAAGATTAAATATACAAAAAATAAAACAGGTAACCAATTATATTTAAATCGATTACCCGTTTTGGGATTCTTACTTTTCCCACTTATCTTTTGCTTTTCCGGCCACTTTGTCGGCTTCTGCCGCTACTTTATCAGCAATTTCCGCACCGGTTTCTACTGCTTTAAGTCCAAGATCCATTGCTTTTCTTTCAGCATGAGCAGCTGCTATTTCAGCATCGCGACCTATGCGATGGATAGCATTATAAATTTCGCTTTCCAACTGTTTTGCTTTTGCTGTACGTGAAAGACGATAAGCTACTGCGCCGAGGATTGACCCAATTCCGAGTCCAATCCAGAAATTTCCATGTCTACATTCCATAATTAAGTTCTGTTTTTAGGATTAAAAATAAATTATATAAATATCTATTTAGATTTCGAGAATAAGGAAGCAATCCATAATACAAGGATAGCCCCTACAGTGGAAGTTATCAAACTTCCGATCAATCCTGAAGCTGACAGTCCGAAAAGGGCAAATACCCAACCGCCCAGTACACCTCCAAGAATACCAAGTAATAAATTTATAATAAGACCAAAACCTCCGCCGCGCATTACTTTACCTGCGAGGAATCCAGCCACAATACCAATAATGATATACCAAATAAAGCCCATATAATCCTCCTTTTTTATTTAACAACAGCAAGTACGGAGAATAGTTCGGTTAGTCAAAATTGAATTAACGACAATTTAGAATCCTTAGTCTTAGAGAAACGGGAAAGTTTGCGTACCTTTGCAGCCAATTTTTCAGGAACACTTCTAAAGCAATAGGTATCATGGTACAAAATCAGGAACAACCCGTAGGAAAAATTACATTTTCCATCTTAATCGCATTAAGTCTTTCACACTGTCTCAATGACCTTTTACAGTCCGTTGTTTCAGCAGCTTATCCACTATTCAAAGATGATTTAGGATTAAGTTTTGCGCAAATCGGCCTTATCACACTGGTTTATCAGCTTTCGGCTTCGGTCTTTCAACCGATTACCGGAATCATTTTTGATAAATATCCCGTTGCATGGTCGTTGCCTATCGGAATGAGCTTTACACTGATTGGTTTGATAAACTTAGCATTCTCTGATAATCTATACTGGATATTAGCCTCCGTATTCTTAATCGGAATTGGCTCTTCCGTACTGCATCCGGAAGCCTCCCGTATCACATTCCTTGCCTCTGGCGGGAAACGTGGACTAGCACAATCACTCTTTCAGGTAGGTGGTAACTTCGGAGGTTCATTAGGTCCTTTACTGGTTGCTCTGTTGGTGGCTCCTTATGGCAGACAACATCTCATCGTATTTGCATTTGTGGCTTTAGCTGCTATCGGAGTGATGTACCCAATTTGCAAATGGTATAAATCATATCTAAACCGGATGAAAGCACAGACCGTCAGTGTCAGAAAACCTGTTCATCTTCCTTTGCCTATGGATAAGACAGCCCTTTCAATCGCGATATTGCTGATTCTGATTTTCTCCAAATATATCTATATGGCAAGTCTCACGAGTTATTATACTTTCTACTTGATTCATAAATTTAATGTAAGCGTACAAGATTCGCAACTATATTTATTTATCTTTCTGGTAGCTACTGCTATCGGAACATTAATTGGTGGACCTGTCGGTGACCGAATTGGTCGGAAGTATGTGATCTGGGCTTCTATTTTGGGAGCTGCCCCGTTCAGTTTACTAATGCCACATGCTAATTTGATGTGGACTATTATCCTTAGCTTCTGTGTGGGATTGATGCTTTCTTCCGCTTTTCCCGCTATATTGCTTTATGCACAGGAATTGCTTCCTACCAAGCTCGGATTAATATCAGGGTTATTTTTTGGATTTGCATTCGGGGTGGCTGGTGTAGCATCTGCCGTACTCGGTAATTTAGCGGATAAAACGAGTATTGAATATGTATATAATATCTGTGCTTATATGCCGCTACTAGGATTGGTCACATTCTTTTTACCGAATTTGAAGAAGAAAAAATAGAATAAGATTAGATTAAATAAAATGGGGTGTGTCACATTTTGCGCTCCCTCTTTTCCAAAGAAAACGACCGGTATGCATCGTCACGACGTATACCGGTCTACAAGTTAAGGTCAAAGTCAAAAAATTAAGAGAGCTATTTATATGTTAGGGTTAGCGTTAATTTCTTTCTGTGGAATAGCATACAAATAATAGGTGCTATTTACTGTAAACGGTTTACCGTTCGGGAAGTTGAGGAACCAATGTCCCAGAGGATTTCGTTTTTCAAAGCTACCACCCTCCTGCCAGCAATCGACTTCTGTCTTCTGCATTTCATCCGATAAAGCAGCACGTTCTACTGCCTTTTGTGTACGAAGTATATCGGTAATACCAAATCCTTCCCCCAAAGTTCACGGCGACGTTCCATCAGAATCTCATTGATTACATCTTCCTGTGATTTTCCTGTCACCTCATAATCCCCTACTCCACGGGCATTACGCAATGTATTCAATGGAGCTACAGCCTGGGCCAACGCTACGCCGTCACGAACTTTCGCCTCCGTTTCTATCAAATACATTTCAGCAGCACGCATCAAGACCAGATCAGCCGTATCATCTGCACGCATGTGAAATTTCTTATATCCCAAATATCCTTCACGCATCCACTGAAACAAAGGTAAACGAATATCACCTTCGGTAAATGTATCTTTCAGATGGGGATCAGCCATAAAGCTGCTATATGCTCCTACGTATGTTGCATCCAAATAATAGAAATTATAGCTGGCATCCGATTGGGAAGGAATTTGAGGAAATCCCCATATCCATTCTTTATTGGAAATATTATTAAAACCTTCGTACTCGGCTGTAGTTGTCATCAACGTATATCCTGCACGTGCTGCTTCGGCAGCTTTTGCGGCTTCTTCCCATTGTCCGGTCAGCAAGTAAGCGCGAGCCAAAAGACCGTCAACCACTGCAACATTTGGTTTGAACTTTTGATTATCACCGCTGCGGACATAGTTTTTCAAATAGTCCTTCGCCAAAGTGAGATCGTCGAAAATAAGCTGATAAACCTGTGCCACTGTTGATTTTCCTTTCGGTACAGTGGAACTATTGCTAGGTTCGGTATATATAGGAACACACGGAGCATCTTTATCTTTCAAGTAGGTGAATTGATAATGCTGTACCAAGTGCAAATAACAAAAGGCGCGTAATGCCAATGCTTGTCCCTGTGCCTGACGGAGTTCTTCCGAATCCCCCTTGATAGAAATGGCAGTGTTACAATTATCTATCGTTTTATATATCAGATACCAGGCAAACTCTGTTCTACCATTTGAGGATTGCGCTATATCATTAAACTGATACGAAGAGTTAAAACCATATTTCGGACGGGAAACAATATCACTTGCCATCATATCATCCAGACACTGAAGTGCCCGATAACCGATATTGGCATAGGTACTTGAATAATCAAACAGATTATACCAGGCACCATTCACAAGTGCCTCCGCATTTTCGGGTACAGATACCTTATCCGAACTTACCGCATCTGTGGGGTCCGTATCCAAAAAACTGCTGCTACAACTCGTTGCCAGGAAAAGTCCGGCAACTGCCGCAAGAATGGATTGAATTTTTATTTTTCTCATAATTTAGTCTGAATTTAGAAAGAAACATTGATACCTCCGGAGATGGTTCGCATAGCCGGATAACGGTAATAAGTGATACCGGTAATTCCCTGTTCAGGGTCTAGTCCCTGATTCCGGTGAATGGTAAACAGATTATCTCCTTGTACATATACCTGCACACTGCTCAATGACAACTTACTAATCCATTGTTTGGGTAAGTTATAGGAAAGTGTCAGGTTTTTCAATCGCATATACGAATTATTCTGCAAGAAGCGAGTGGAAGCCGAGTTCCAGTTATTAGAAGTAGTACTCAAAGCAGGGACATCGGTATAGCGATTGTCGGGAGTCCATCTTCTTAGAATCTCCGTCGACCAGTCGCGACCCTCCAAACTTCCATTGTGCAGAATCATTGTAACATCACGATTGTAGATATATCCACCGATACTGTAAGCAAAGATAGCCGAAAGATCAAATCCTTTCCAAGAAAGAGACGTATTGAATCCGCCATATACTTTCGGAAGAGACGATTTGTTGACATAATAATAGTCAGCCGAACCATAATCATTTGTTGTGACACGTTTTCCGGTCGGATTCTTATTTGCATCCACCTCATTCTTATACCACAGCGGATCTCCATTTTCCGGGTCTACTCCCGCCCACTCTATCATATAGAAATCATACACCGAACGACCTACCTGCAACTTGTTCACACCACTTCGCGGCATATCTTTCAATGGGAGATCCGTCACCTTATTCTTATAATGCGTCAAGTTCATACCCAGTTTCCATACCCAACCATTCTGATTGATAATCGTTCCGTTAAGCACCATTTCTATACCTGTATTCTTCAAGGCTCCTACATTTTCGTCAATAGAACCATATCCCAGGGAAGGAGCTATCGGACGTGAATAAAGCAGGTCTTTCGAACGACGTGTAAAGAAATCAAATGAACCGGAAAAACGGTTATTGAACAGGGAGAAGTCGATACCTACATTAAAGTTGAGGTTTGTTTCCCATTTCAGATTCGGAGTCGCCATACGGTCGGACACTAACGCATTTTCTCCCAAATTGGAAACAATGGTATAAAGTCCTTTACTCGCATAATAAGTACCCAGGTTATCATTTCCCTGCGCACCATAGCTCATTTTCAGAGTCAAGGCAGACAACCGAGTCGGAAGTACTTGCCATAAACTCTTCCCGGTCGATACGCCAGGAAGTACCCAACGACCAGAAATTTCCCCAGCGGGTCTCCGGCGCAAAACGTGAAGAACCGTCGCGACGATAGGATGCCGAGAAGAAATATTTATTTTGATAGTCGTATAATGCTTGAGTCAGATAACCCACCAACGCATAGTCGATGCGATACCCCGAACCTCCGGTCAACTGTGAACCGACTACCAGCTCCGGCATATCAGGCTGCGCCATTTTGGAACGTGATGCCGTCAGTTCATCGTAGCGGTAAGAATAGGCCTCCACACCGGCAAGAACATTAAAATGATGTTCACCAATTGTCTTGTCATACGTAGCAATATTATTCCATGTCCAGGAGAAAGTACGGGTATTCATTCGGCTGACGCCGCCGCCGTTTTCTTTAGCCGGACCCAATTTGGGGTTCGTATAATCCAACGTATTATAATTAATCAAGTCAAAGTTGAAACTAGTCTTGAATTTCAATCCCTCAATAATCGTAGCTTCCAAGAAAGTACGACCGGAGACTTCATCTTTCATTCGTTCTGATTTGTCTAAAGGCAAAGTAGCCGGCAGATTCCAGTTTGCCATCGAACCGGAAGGACGATAAGAGCCGAAGTCATAAATGCGGTCTCCATTCTCATCCAATTTGTAGCTACCGTCGGTATTCATTTCATAAATCGGATAAAATCCCGGCATGGTACGTCCTGCAGTAATCACATTACTGGTTTTGGAGTCAGAAGAAACCGGATAGTTCTGCATAGAATGTGCAAAACTCAAATTGACTCCTCCCTTCAACCAGGAAGTCATTTCGCTGGTGATATTGGAACGAAGATTGAAACGCTGATAACCGGATTCAAGCGCAATACCTTTATCATTCAGGTAGCCGGCTGAAAAGAAATACTGATTTGCTTTTCCGCCTCCGGAAACACTTAGATTCAACTCTGTGCGAAGTGCCTGTTGTTCCATAGCGTCACTCCAGTCTGAATTCCATAATGGACGGGCACCTGCCACCAATTTTCCATCTGTACCGACCGGTTGCGTATATTGGGGACCGTATGGATTGGGGCCACCTCCCATCAATTTCGTAACCAGGTCTTTGGATGCTTGTGCCGCAGCAGTTGCCGGAGTATAATCCGCGCTCTTGGCGTACTGATTGCGAAGTGCTTCCCAATACAATTCAAAGTATTGATCGGTACTGACACGATCATAATCACGCACGGCACGATTGGAACCTCCTAAAGAGGCTTTTTACCTTTACGGTCGCTTTGGTATTTTGATCTCCCTGCTTGGTTGTGATAATAATCACCCCATTTGCGCCACGTGAACCGTATAAAGCAGCAGAAGCCGCATCTTTCAATACTGTCATCGAAGATATATCATCAGGATTGATAGAGTTCACACTACCATCGAACGGAACACCGTCCACCACATAAAGCGGAGCACTGGATGCATTGATAGATCCGATACCACGAATACGGATTTCCGCATCCGTACCCGGCTGCCCGCTTGCCGCACTAGCCTGTACTCCGGACACCGTCCCTTCTAATACACGCGATACGCTCGAAGTCTGTAGCTTTTCAATCTCACCTGCTTTCATCGTCGAAGCTGCTCCGGTAAAACTATACTTCTTAGCGGTAGCATAAGCTACTACCATTACTTCTTCCAGTTCTTTACTTTCCGATTCCAACGTGACATTAATCACACTTCGGTTATTCACCGGTTGCTCTACCGATCTCATTCCTACAAAGCGGAACACTAAAGTGCCGGCAGCAGGAACTTCAATTGAATAATTTCCATCAATATCAGTGATGGTGCCGGAGGATGCTCCTTTCAATTGTACGGAGACACCAGGCAAGGGCTCCCCTTCAGAAGTCACCGTACCCGTCACGCGTTTCTCCTGCTGTGCTTCCGCATATACTATATTTCCTGCAAAAAGCAGAAGAGACACGACTAATAAACGTAAATAGATTCTCATAATTTTGTGGCTTAAGATTTATTTGCTTGTTGTAACTAACAGTATATTGAACTTTTTTGTTTAGGAAACGAAACATTTTTTAGAAGATTACTAGCATAAATCAACGAAAGGTAGTACATTCGTGAAACGAAAAACATCTAAAACAACAAAGAACCGCATGGGGAAACGGGTTATTCTATATCTTTTTCTGTTATTTTCACTGTCCTTACAGGCACAAAGTGAAGAGAAAGCCCTTTCTACAAATGATAGTACAAGAATAGATTCCACAACGGTCACCCAGTCCAGTCCTTTCAAAAGAGCAATCAAGAAATTTATGAATTTCAGTGATTTTGATACGCTCTATATCAGCCCGAACCGTTATAATTATGCGTTGATGGCTACTCATTTCAGCAACTTCGAATATTACTCTGTCACCAGCGAACAGCCTCAACCACAAAAACTTAGTTTCTCTCCCAACCCGCATAATAAAATAGGATTGTATTTCGGCTGGCGATGGATTTTCCTGGGATGGTCCGTAGATGTGGATGATATCTATCGGAAAACCAACCGGAAGAATAGAGGTACAGAGTTTGACCTTAGCTTATATAGTTCCAAACTTGGCGTAGATATATTCTACCGTCGTACCGGAAACAATTACAAGATACATAAGATCAGAGGATTTTCTGAAGATATTCCCTCCAACTATTCCGAGGATTTCAGTGGAATAAAGGTGGATATAAAAGGACTGAACTTATATTATATCTTTAATAACAGAAAATTCTCTTATCCGGCCGCCTTCAGCCAGTCCACCAACCAACGACGCAACGCGGGAACATTTATTGCCGGTTTTTCTATTTCAAAGCATCATCTCGACTTCGACTACACAGAACTTCCTGTTTTTCTACAGCAGACAATGAATCCCGGTATGAAAAGTCAAGGATATAAAAATATACCAATGCCAATATCAGTTTCGGATATGCCTACAACTGGGTCTTTGCCCGCAACTGCCTGGCATGTTTGTCTCTCACCCCCTGCCATTGCCTATAAAGCCTCTGATGTAGATGCGGAAACTCACGAAGGAAAAGCATGGTACGGCAAATTTAATCTGGATTTTCTACTTCGTGCAGGGGTTGTTTATAATAACGGAAAATACTTTGTAGGTACTTCTTTCGTTGGGAAAAACTATAATTACCACCGGAATAATTTCTCTGTAAACAATGGCTTCGGCACTCTTCAGATATATGCCGGATTCAATTTCAACTTGCGCAAAGAATACAGGAAAAAGAAATAAAAGTACGGATATCAGAAATCGTAAACTTGCTTGCTTATCCAAAGAATCTTTGTACATTTGCCACGTTCTAACGAACAAAAATAAAAAATCAATGAAGCAACAACGCCACATACAGACCACACGTACCCTTCTTTCCCGCTTCCGTTATTGGGGCAGAAAGAACTATGCCGCTTTTGCGAGTATGGGACGTGAATTCCAAATCGGTCATCTGCACATCAATGTTGTGGACGTTGCCCTTCGCAAGCAGAATGCTAAAATTACTATCCCTTATCATACATTTATGACACTTCAGGAAATAAAAGACCAAGTGTTGGCAGGCATTGATATTTCGCCCGACCAAGCCGCTTGGCTAGCCAACATGGCTGACAGCGAGGCGCTATATGCCGCCGCGCATGAGATTACCGTCGCACGTGCTTCGCACGAATTCGACATGTGTTCCATCATCAACGCCAAGTCCGGCCGATGCCCGGAAAACTGCAAATGGTGTGCACAATCCTCTCACTACAAGACTAAAGCCGAGATTTACGATCTCCTTCCCGCTGAAGAATGTCTCCGACAGGCGAAATACAATGAAGCCCAGGACGTCAACCGTTTCTCTCTCGTTACCAGCGGACGAAAACCATCTCCCAAACAGATCACCCAACTTTGCGATACCGTTCGTCAAATGCGACGTCACTCGTCTATTCAGCTCTGTGCTTCTCTGGGGTTACTTAACGAAGAAGAGCTACGTTCCCTATACGAAGCCGGAATCACCCGTTATCACTGTAACCTGGAAACGGCTCCGTCTTATTTTTCTAAACTCTGCACCACGCATACACAAGAACAAAAACTAGCTACTCTTGATGCAGCCCGTCGTGTAGGCATGGATATCTGCTGCGGAGGTATCATCGGTATGGGAGAAACGATGGAGCAACGGATTGAATTTGCTTTCACTTTAAAAGAACTGAATGTTCAGTCCATACCTATCAACCTGCTTAGTCCGATTCCAGGAACTCCACTGGAAAACGAGCAGCCTTTAAGCGAAGAAGAAATACTTAAAACCATCGCTATCTTTCGTTTTATTAATCCGACAGCTTTTCTAAGATTTGCCGGAGGACGTTCACAACTTTCTTCCGAGGCGATGCACAAAGCATTATATATCGGTATTAACTCGGCTATCGTAGGCGACCTGCTGACAACTCTCGGTTCCAAAGTATCGGAAGACAAAAAGATGATTCAGGAAGAAGGTTATCATTTCGCCGCTTCCCAATTTGACCGCGAACATATCTGGCATCCGTACACTTCTACCACCGATCCGCTTCCTGTATATAAAGTGAAACGGGCAGACGGTGTTACCATTACCCTCGAAGACGGACAAACGCTCATTGACGGAATGTCTTCTTGGTGGTGTGCAGTGCATGGATATAATCATCCGGTATTGAATCAGGCGGCAAAAGAACAATTAGATAAAATGTCTCATGTCATGTTCGGAGGACTGACGCATGATCCGGCCATTGAATTGGGGAAACTATTATTGCCTTTGGTTCCTCCCTCCATGCAGAAAATATTCTATGCAGACTCCGGTTCGGTAGCCGTAGAAGTGGCACTGAAAATGGCTGTACAATATTGGTATGCAGCAGGAAAACCGGAAAAGAACAATTTCGTGACTATCCGTTCCGGCTATCACGGTGATACGTGGAATGCCATGTCTGTATGTGATCCGGTGACGGGTATGCACAGTCTTTTCGGTTCGGCATTGCCTGTACGTTATTTTGTCCCGTCCCCCACTTCCCGGTTCGACGGAGAATGGAATCCGGAAGATATACTGCCTCTGCAAGAGATAATTGAAAAACATTCAAAAGAGTTGGCGGCGCTTATCCTGGAACCGGTGGTACAAGGAGCAGGTGGAATGTGGTTTTATCATCCGCAGTATCTGCGTGAAGCAGAAAAGCTTTGCCGGAAGCACAATATTCTTCTAATCTTCGACGAAATAGCAACGGGATTCGGACGTACCGGCAAACTTTTTGCGTGGGAACACGCCAGAGTAGAACCGGATATCATGTGCATCGGCAAAGCACTGACCGGAGGATATATGACACTTTCTGCTGTATTAGCCAGTAACCGGATAGCAGATACCATCTCCAACCATGTACCGGGAGCTTTTATGCACGGGCCTACATTTATGGGTAATCCACTTGCGTGTGCAGTGGCTTGCGCTTCCGTTCGCCTATTACTCGAATCCGATTGGCAAGAGAATGTGAAGCGAATCGAAACTCAACTGAAAGAAGAACTGGCACCTGCACGGGAATTTCCGGAAGTAGCTGATGTACGAATACTCGGAGCTATCGGAGTCATTGAGATGAAGCGTCCGGTAAATATGGCCTATATGCAACGACGATTTGTGGAAGAAAGAATCTGGGTACGTCCCTTTGGCAAACTGGTATATCTAATGCCGCCTTTCATCATTACTTCGGAACAATTAGGCAAACTGACTTCCGGGTTACTTAAAGTTATTCAAAAAAGATGACAGATAAAAAGAATATTACCGGATTTTCACCCAAAGATCTGTTCCTCGGTGAGCAAAAGGGTGTTCCTCGGTGAGGAACGTACCTTTCCTCACCGAGGAAGGATACCTTGGTCGGTGAGAAACTGCCGGGATAATTCTTCTGACGATAAACATCTTATAAACAACAGATTACACTTTCAATCATTCATCTATCGAATACTGATTACTTAAAATAACAATTCATGACATTAGAGTATATAAACCAGGAACTCCAGACCTTGAAAGAGAAAAAGAATTACCGTTCTCTCCCACCGCTAATCCACGAGGGGCGAGATGTTCTGCTGAACGGACAACGAATGTTGAACCTATCTTCTAATGATTATCTCGGACTGGCCAATGACATTTCATTGAGGGAGGAATTCTTAAGGACGCTCACTCCCGAAACTTTCCTGCCTACCTCCTCTTCTTCCCGGTTATTGACCGGTAATTTTAGTGACTATCAGAAGTTGGAGCAACAGCTAGCCACCATGTTCGGAACCGAAAGTGCACTCATATTCAATAGTGGTTATCATGCCAATACAGGAATACTTCCTGCCATTTGCAACACTCACACCCTGATTCTTGCTGACAAGCTGGTGCATGCAAGCCTGATAGACGGAATTAAATTATCATCAGCTAAATGTGTCCGGTATCGTCACAATGATATTTCCCAGTTGCAGCGACTGATTGCTGAAAATCATAACGCTTATGAGCAGATTATTATTGTTACCGAAAGTATCTTCAGCATGGATGGCGATGAAGCTGATCTTCCCGCTCTCATTCAACTCAAAAAGAGCTATTCCAATATTCTTCTTTATATAGATGAGGCTCATGCTTTTGGTGTACGAGGGAAAAAAGGATTAGGATGTGCTGAAGAACAAGAATGTATCAACGATATAGACTTTCTAATAGGTACATTCGGGAAAGCCATTGCCTCGGCAGGAGCGTATATTGTCTGCCGGAAACTGATTCGGGAATATCTAATCAATAAAATGCGCACGTTTATATTCACCACTGCACTTCCTCCTATCAATATTCAGTGGACTTCATGGGTGTTAGAACGTCTTCCAGCTTTACAACATAAGAGAACTCACTTGCTACAAATCAGTGAAAAGCTAAAGGAAGCCCTTACAACCAAAGGATACAATTGCCCCTCGGTAAGCCATATTGTCCCTATGATTGTCGGAGCAAGTGAAGATACCATATTGAAAGCAGAAGAACTCCAACGCAAAGGATTTTACGCATTGCCGGTACGTCCGCCTACGGTTCCCGAAGGGACTTCACGCATCCGCTTCTCACTGACAGCGGACATCACCGAACATGAAATCGACCAACTCATCAAACTGATAAACGGATGAAACAGTATTTTATCATAAAGAATAATCAAAAGCATCTATTGCTTTTCTTCGCAGGCTGGGGAATGGATGAAACTCCATTCCTGCAAATTCACCCGACCGATAAGGACTGGATGATTTGCTATGATTATCGTTCATTAGAGTTCGATGCCGACATTTTGCAAGAATATTCCGAAATCACCCTCATTGCCTGGTCAATGGGAGTATGGGCAGCCTCACAGATAATGAAACAATATCCATCCCTGCCCCTTTCCCAAAGTATCGCTATCAATGGGACTCTTTCTCCTATACATGAAACGAAAGGGATTACTCCTACCATTTTTGAAGGAACCCTGCAAGGACTGAATGAACAATCCCTGCAAAAGTTTCAAAGAAGAATGTGCGGTTCAGCAGCCGATTACAAGGCTTTTCAGACAGTAGCTCCCCAACGTCCCGTTGAAGAGCTCAAAGAAGAGCTTGCTGCCATACAAAAGCAATACTTATCATTGCCACCGTCGGATTTTGCATGGCAAAGAGCCATCATAGGAAAGAGCGACCGTATCTTCCTGCCGGATAGCCAATGGTTGGCATGGAGAAACAAAGTGGATTCCCTTGAATATACAGAAGCCGCTCATTATCAACAAGACCTTTTTGATAATGTAATCATGCAAATCAACTAATGATCGATTTATGGATAAACAACTAATCGCCGAACGTTTCTCTAAAGCCATTGCTACTTATCCCCAGGAAGCAAACGTACAACGGCAAATAGCAGATAAAATGATTCACCTGCTTACAGAACACATCTCTTTTCCCTGTTCAAAAGTGATTGAGTTCGGATGCGGTACAGGTATTTATTCCCGTATGCTACTTCAGGCCCTTCGGCCGAAAGAATTATTGCTAAACGACCTTTGCCCGGAAATGAAGTACTGTTGCGAGGATATATTAAGAAAAGAACAGGTTTCCTTTCTTCCGGGAGATGCAGAAACAGTTCCTTTCCCCGCTGAAAGTACATTAATTACTTCCTGCTCGGCTCTGCAATGGTTCGAATCTCCTGAAAACTTTTTCAAAAGGTGCAACACCCTGCTTAATAATCAAGGCTATTTCGCTTTCAGCACTTTCGGTAAAGAGAATATGAAAGAGATACGAGAGTTAACAGGAAACGGGCTCCCTTATCGTTCACGGGAAGAGCTTGTTAAAGCCTTGTCATCCCACTTTGACATACTCCATTCGGAAGAAGAACTTATTTCTCTTTCGTTTGATAACCCACTAAAAGTACTTTATCATTTGAAGCAGACAGGAGTAACCGGAATATCCGGCACCTCTTCCCAACAACTGCGGACACGTCGTGACTTGCAGTTATTCAGTGAACGTTACACACAAGAATTTACCCAGGGCACTTCAGTGTCCCTGACCTATCACCCTATTTATATCATCGCAAAAAAGAAAAAAGTATGAAACAGAATGTATATTTTGTAAGCGGTATCGATACCGATGCCGGTAAAAGTTACGCGACCGGCTACCTGGCACGCGAATGGAATAAAAACGGCAAAAGAACCATTACGCAGAAGTTTATCCAGACAGGAAATGTGGGGCATTCCGAAGATATAGACCTGCATCGGCGCATTATGGAAATCCCTTTCACCCGGGAAGATCAGGAAGGACTGACCATGCCGGAGATCTTTTCTTATCCCGCCTCCCCCCATCTGGCTTCCCGACTGGATCATCGTCCCATCGATTTCGACAAGATCAAGCATGCCACCGAAGTATTAAGCGAACGGTATGACTGTGTTCTGCTTGAAGGCGCGGGCGGTCTGATGGTTCCTCTGACTACGGAGCTCCTGACAATTGAATATATCGCACAGGAGAAATATCCGCTTATCTTCGTGACTTCCGGAAAGCTAGGCAGCATCAATCATACTCTTCTGAGTCTTGAAGCCATACAGAAACGGGACATTGTGCTGGATACAGTACTTTATAATCTCTATCCGACGGTAGAGGATAAAACAATTCAAGATGATACGATGGAGTTTATACGAACTTGGCTCGAAAAGTACTTTCCGGAAACAAAGTTCTTATTAGTTCCCGAAATAGGAAAGTGAGTATAATATAATCACTTGTAGTTACTACCCGCAACACTTCCCCAACGCCTCTTCCAATGCTGCTTTTGAAACCGGCTTCGTGACAAAGTCATTGCAGCCGGCTTCCAAAGCCTGCTCCTTGTCCGCTTCGAAAGCATAGGCAGTCAGCGCAATGACAGGAATCTCCTTCGAATAGGAACGAATGATGCGAGTAGCCTCCAGTCCACCCATACGAGGCATCTTGATATCCATCAGAATCAAATCCGGCTGGAACTGTTTATACATTTCCACCGCCTCAAAGCCATCTTTCGCCCATAGCAGAGTGTAATCTTTGCCAATCATATTCTTGATCAGTACAAAGTTGCTGTCCACATCTTCAGCTACCAGAATCTTCTTGATCTTCTGCATCCTCTTGATGGTGTGGCTGATGTATTTCGTTTCCGAAGCCTCGGAAAATGCAATACGGTCATCTGAGCTTTCTTTATAAGGTATCGTAAAGTAGAAAGTCGATCCTTTGCCTATTTCCGAAGTGGCTCCGATCTCCCCTCCTATCTTTTCTATGATCATCCGGCAGATGGCAAGTCCGAGACCTGTCCCCTGCGCAAATGAGTTCAATTTGACAAAACGGTCGAAAATATGTCCCACCTTATCGGGAGCTATTCCGATACCTGTATCCTTCACATAAAAACGGATACATTGATTATTGACTTTAAAGCCAAAGCGGATTTCACCGGAAAGCGTGAATTTACCGGCATTGGTGAGGAAGTTAGTGATAACCTGCGCAATGCGGTTCCGGTCTTCTTCAATAATCAGGTCTTCGTCTTGATTATCCAGAATAAGGATAACCCCTTCCTGCACACGATCCTTATGAATCTGATAGATATTCCGACATATTTCACCCAGGTTCATCGGCTGTCTGACGTATTCCAATGTACCGGCTTCTATCTTAGACAAGTCCAAGATGTCATTAATCAGCTGCAACAGGATCTCTGAGTTCTGATTGATAATGCTCGAATAGAGTTTTTCTTCTTCAAGGGTTTCTGCAGAAGGCAACAGATTGGAGAAACCGACAATCGCATTCAGCGGTGTCCGGATTTCATGGCTCATATTTGCAAGAAAGGCGGTTTTAATCTGTCGGATTGCTCTGCCTTGATGCGTGCCTTAATCAGTTCCTGCTCGATATTCTGAAAGTTAGTGATATCCCAGGAGATACCGATCAGAAGCGGTTCGCGCCCTTCCATCGGGACAAGCGCTTTCAGTGTCTGCACAATACGGGTCTCGCCGGTGGCCGCCACGTAGGTCTCCTGCATATCGATCCGTTCATGCGTCCGAATCAATTCCAAATCATCCCTGCGGAACCTTTCGGCATCTGCACGCTCCGGAAAGATCTCAAAGTCTGTTCGGCCGATTGCCCGGGAGGCAGGAATCTTGGAATGTTCGGCAAATGCCTTGTTCCAATACAGATATCTGAAATCGTCCTCGGGATCTTTCACATACAGATAGACAGGGATATTATTCAGAATACCGTCCAGCAGGAGATTCAATTCACGAAGTTCATCCCGCTTCTTTATTACATCGGTAATGTCCTGCGTAAAAACCAGATAAGCTCCGTATCATCCTCCTGTGTAAGGT
>ENA-OQJB01000184-OQJB01000184.1-human-gut-metagenome-genome-assembly--contig:-NODE-184-length-36806-cov-4.300417_pt1 | contig 36806 bp, 35 predicted proteins | sample MGYA00242599_ERZ504765 | MGnify/ENA primary metagenome ERZ504765 (study PRJEB26092, sample SAMD00036354) | human gut metagenome | host: Homo sapiens | study: EMG produced TPA metagenomics assembly of...
CAAAAATAATGATCGATGCAAAAGCAGACTGGTTATATGAACTGCCACAGTGGAATGCTATTTTTGACGAAGAAAAGAAAAAACAGTTATACCGTGAGCAGAAACAGTCCGGTACGATCCGCAAAGGAAAGAAAATCGGAAGAAATGATCCATGTCCATGCGGAAGTGGTAAAAAATATAAAATGTGCTGTGGAAGAAATGCATAGCAGTATATCGTATGAGAGGGAGCTCGGATGAGTCTCCCTTTTATGTTTCGAAAAAAGAACAGGAGATGAGCATGGAAATTTATTTGATCACGGCAGGGGCGCTGTTTCTCTTTTATTATGGAATCCTCTGTTTCTATACCGGAAAATGGGACTCTACGTTTGCCAGATTCTGGCTGGTGGCGGGGATCGGGCACTTTTTGATGATTCCTGCGACAAAAGAAGAAGTGACGCGAAAGCTTTTGTTCTTCTGTGTGGCGGGAATATGGATCCTTTTTCTTGCGGTGGAGTTTTTTATTGTACGTGCCATGAGGCCTGGAAGAAAGAAGAACTGCCGGTATCTGATCGTGCTTGGTGCGCAGGTCCGGGGAGAGCGGATCACAGATTCATTAAAGAGAAGACTGGATGCTGCTTTATTGTATCATCAGGTCTGTCCTTCGGTGAAGATCATCGTATCCGGCGGTCAGGGAAAAGGTGAGGATGTTTCAGAGGCTTATGCGATGGTACAATATTTGCGGGAACATGAGGTAAAAGACGAGCAGATCATGTTGGAGGATCAGTCGCGGACGACGAGGGAAAACCTGCGGTTTAGCAAAGCTTATCTGGAGGAGTTGAAAACACCGGTTGGAATTGTGACAAATAATTTTCACTTGTTTCGGGCACTTTTGATCGGACGAAGTGAAGGGTATGAGAACCTGACGGGAATTGCGGCAGGATGTAACCGGATTTTGTTTTTGAACTATATGGTACGGGAGTTTTTTGCGGTTGTGTGGCTGTGGATTCAGAGAGGAAAAAAGAATCTGGTTGACAAAACAAAAAGTGATGTTATAATGAGGATTAGGTTGAGAATATAATATTTCAATACAATGACGAGACGAGTAGGATGTGGAAGAAGACAGAGAAGGGAGTCGCAGGCTGGAAGCTCCCGCTTACGGAAGCATTTGAAAACTACCTCTGAGTGGCTGAAAACAGCCCGGTGATCCCGTTATCATCACAAATGAGTGGTTCCGGTATTTAATACCGGTTCAAACAGGGTGGAACCGCGAGTATGATCTCGCCCCTTTTTGCAGGATATGCAAAAAGGGGCGTTTTTAATCTGAGGTCTCGTGGTTGTGCAGTAAGAGAAAGGAGCCAGAAAGATGGAGTGTAATTCGAATTATCGTATTTTGAATAACCAGGTCAAGATTCCGTGTGCTGCATTTGGAACTTATAAAGCCGCAGAAGGAAACAGCGCGGATATCATCGGTACTGCAATTCGTGCCGGATACAGGCATTTTGATACGGCTTCTGTTTACGGCACGGAGAAATATGTGGCAGAGGCTATTGAAAAGAGCAGGATTCCAAGGCAGGAATTTTTTTGACATCCAAGGTCTGGAAAGAGGATATGGGATATGAACAGACAAAGGCTGCATTTGCGAAAACCTTAGAGCAGCTTAACACAGATTATCTGGATTTGTATCTGATCCACTGGCCACGGCCCACGTTGGACTGCAAAAACTGGAAGAAACTGGATTTAGAGAGCTGGAGAGCAATGGAAGAATTGTATCATGCAGGAAAGATCCGCGCCATTGGGGTGAGCAATTTTCTGCCGCACCACATTGAGAACCTGATGCAGAATGCCAAGGTGACTCCGGCGGTCGATCAGTTGGAATATCATCCTGGATATACACAACAGGCAGCAGTAGACTATTGCAGAAAGAACCAGATTCTTGTGGAGGCATGGAGTCCGATCGGACGAAGACGAGTGTTCGAAGAGCCGCTGATTCTTGAGTTGTCTGAGAAGTATCATGTATCACCGGCACAGATCTGTTTGCGGTTTGCACTGCAGAATGGCGTGATACCAATGCCGAAATCCTCATCCATGGAGCGGATGAAAGAAAATCAGGATATCTTCTCATTTGAGATATCCACAGAAGATATGTATCGTCTGGAGACAATGCCTCAGATTGGATGGTCCGGAGAGCATCCGGACAGAGAACGGGTTTATTTTTAAAATCCGGCGAGGCAAAAAGAAGAGAAAAGGAGAGAGATTATGAAGATTATATTAAAAGACGGTTCCTTTAAGGAATATGAAAACAGCAAATCAGTGATTGAAATCGCAGCAGACATCAGCGAAGGACTTGCAAGAGTGGCGACAGCAGGAGAAATCGACGGAGAAGTGGTAGATTTGAGAACGGTGGTAGACAAAGACTGTGAACTCAATATCCTGACATTCAATGATGAAAAAGGAAAAGGTGCGTTCCGTCACACAGCCTCTCATATCATGGCACAGGCTGTGAAGAGATTATATCCGGAGACAAAACTGGCGATCGGACCATCTGTTGCAGACGGATTTTACTATGATGTAGACAGAGAGACACCGTTTACAGCAGATGATCTGGAAAAGATTGAGAAAGAGATGAAAAAGATCGTAAAAGAGAATCTCCCGATCGAGCAGTTTACAAAGCCTAGAAATGAAGCAATCGAATATTTCAAAGAAAAAGAAGAACCATATAAAGTAGAACTGATCGAAGACCTTCCGGAAGATGAGACAATCAGCTTCTATTCTCAGGGAGAGTTTACAGATTTGTGTGCAGGTCCTCACCTGATGAGTACAAAATATGTCAAAGCATTTAAGCTCACAAGCCTTGCAGGTGCATACTGGAGAGGAAGCGAGAAAAATAAAATGCTGCAGAGAATCTACGGAACTGCATTCCCGAAAAAAGCAGAGCTGGAAGAATATCTGAACATGTTGGAAGAAGCGAAAAAACGTGATCACAGAAAACTCGGAAAAGAACTGGGACTCTTTATGATGAGAGACGAAGGACCGGGATTCCCGTTCTTCCTTCCAAACGGAATGGTACTCAAAAACGTTCTTTTGGATTACTGGAGAGAGATTCACAGAAAAGCCGGATATGTGGAGATTTCAACTCCGGTTATGTTAAGCCGTCATCTCTGGGAGACATCGGGACACTGGGATCATTACAAAGAGAATATGTATACAACTGTGATCGATGAGGAAGACTTTGCAATCAAACCGATGAACTGTCCGGGAGGAATCCTGGCATATCAGGCGGAGCCGCGTTCCTACAGAGATCTTCCGATCCGTATGGGAGAGCTGGGACTGGTTCACCGTCATGAAAAATCAGGACAGCTTCATGGTCTGATGAGAGTGCGCTGCTTCACACAGGATGATGCGCATATCTTTATGACACCGGATCAGATCAAGGACGAGATCAAAGGCGTTGCAGGACTGATCAATGAAGTTTACAGTCTGTTTGGATTTAAATATCATGTAGAATTGTCCACACGTCCGGAAGACAGTATGGGAAGTGACGAAGATTGGGAAATGGCAACAGACGCACTTCGCGGTGCGCTGGATGATCTGGGACTTCCGTATGTAGTCAATGAAGGAGACGGAGCATTCTACGGACCGAAGATTGACTTCCATCTGGAAGATTCCATCGGAAGAACATGGCAGTGTGGAACAATCCAGCTTGACTTCCAGCTTCCACTTCGTTTTGAACTGGAATACACAGGAGCAGACGGAGAAAAACACAGACCAATCATGATCCATCGCGTTGTATTTGGTTCCATCGAGCGGTTTATCGGAATCCTGATCGAGCACTTTGCCGGAGCATTCCCGACATGGCTTGCACCGGTTCAGGTAAAAGTACTGCCGATCTCTGATAAATATCTGGAATATGGACAGAGTGTTCTGGATCAGTTGAATGCAGCCGGAATCCGTGCCGAGATCGACACACGTGCCGAGAAGATCGGATATAAGATCCGCGAAGCACAGATGAAGAAGATCCCGTACATGCTGGTTGTGGGAGCAAAAGAAGAGGAAGAGAAAAAGGTTTACTGTAAGAAGTCGATTTGCAGGAGATGAAGGACAGAAAGGTCTGGAAGAATTTATTGCTGCAATCATGGAAGAGACTGCAAAAAAAGAAATCCGTGAAGTGACAAAAGAAGAAAAATAAATTTTTTTGAAAATCCGGATAAAAGAATTGGAAATGGGCATGATGATACTGATTTTGTAAATAAAAAGGAGGTATTATCATGCCAGAATTAAAATGTACAGTACAGACATGTATGCACAATCAGGATTTCCTCTGCCGTCTGGATTCCATCCAGGTAGGTGGTTCTCAGGCAAAGGCTTCAAAGGAGACCTGCTGTGACAGCTTTGAGGAGCGAAAAACACAGGGGATGGAAAATTCCTATACGAACGCATATGGAAACCATGCGACAGCGCCTTCGGATCGTTGCGGAATCGATTGTAAAGCAACTGACTGCATGTACAATGAACAGTGTAAATGTGAAGCGGGAAAGGTCAGCGTGGAAGGTTCCTGTGCGTGTCATAAGGACGGCACAGAGTGCGCCACATTTCAGTGCAGATAAGAAGTGAAAGAGAAGAAGCGGTGCTTGGCTTTATGGCCGGGCATCGCTTTTTTGAAGGTTGACGGTCTTCCTGTTACAGGGGTATAATGGAAATACTTGCAAAACCAGAAAGGAATGAGATACATATATGAACAGAGAGGGAGAAAAACCTGAAAAAGAGGGGAAAAAGGAGAATGACTATTATACGTCGCAGCCTTCATTTGGAAGCAAAAAGACATCCAGATTCTGGCATCAGATCAGCAGGGACGTACGGATATTTGTGGTGATCGCAGCCTGCATCGTGTTTTATTTTGCATTATTGCGCATGACAAATATTTCGGAAGTTTTTGGGAAAATATACCAGGTGTTAAAGCCGATTATTTATGGTCTTGTCATTGCGTATTTGCTCAACCCGATTGTAAAGCTGGTGGATACGCATTTTGAACCCTGGATCAAGAGAAAATTTCCACGCATTAAGAATGCGGGCGGCATTTCCAGAGGGGCAGGAATTTTGCTTGCAATCGTTGTAATGTTTGCGTTAATCGTGGCGTTGTGCAATATGATGATACCGGAACTCTACCGCAGTATAAGAGATATGATCCTTACTGTGCCGAGCCAGCTGAATCGTTTTATCGGGAAGATGACAGAGGTGATGAGTACAGATCAATCGACTATTGGACAGATGGCAGAGGCAGTCCTCAAAGAAGCAAGTGATGCACTGCAGACATGGATGCGTACAGACCTTCTCAATCAGGTCAATGTACTGATGTCGAATCTGACAGTGGGAGTGATCAACGTTGTCAAGGAATTGTGCTATGTACTGATCGGAGTGATCGTATCTGTTTATGTGCTGTTCAGTAAGGAGAAGTTTGCAAGCCAGTGCAAGAAGCTTGTATATGCCATCATGCGTCCGTCAAGAGCGAATATGGTGCTTCATCTGACGATCAAGAGCAACGAGATCTTCGGCGGTTTTATTATCGGAAAGATCATTGATTCTGCGATCATCGGAGTATTGTGTTTTGTCGGACTTTCCATTTTGGATATGCCGTATACGATGCTTGTGAGCGTGATCGTAGGAGTAACCAATGTGATTCCGTTTTTCGGACCATATATCGGAGCAATTCCAAGCGCCGTCCTGATTTTGTTGTCAGATCCGAAGATGGGAATCTATTTTATTATTTTTGTATTTCTTCTGCAGCAGCTGGATGGGAATATCATCGGACCAAAGATTTTGGGGGATTCTACGGGATTGTCTGCATTCTGGGTGGTATTTTCGATTTTGTTTGGCGGAGGAATGTTTGGATTTGTGGGAATGATTTTGGGAGTTCCTACATTTGCAGTCATCTATTATATTGTAAAAATGCTGGTGAACCATCAGCTGGAAAATCATACGCTGCCTACAGATACCGGTGCGTACGACCAGTTCGGTTATGTAAATAATGAAGGCGAGTATGCAAGAGTTGATGAGGCGACAGAAAAGAAAGAAGAAAAAGGGGAATAAATTATGCCAATACGTGTACAGAACGACCTTCCGGTAAAAGAGATACTGGAGCATGAAAATATATTTGTAATGGACGAATACCGGGCAGCACATCAGGATATCCGTCCGATCAAGATCGGGCTTTTAAATCTGATGCCGTTAAAGGAGGATACAGAGCTGCAGATACTGCGGTCTCTCTCGAACACACCGCTTCAGGTGGATGTTGTATTTGTCCGTGTATCAGGACATGTATCGAAAAATACATCCACCAGTCATCTGCATAAGTTTTATCAGTCTTTTGAAGAGATCAAGGAGCAGAAGTTTGATGGATTTATCATTACAGGAGCTCCGGTGGAACAGATTCCGTTTGAAGATGTGGATTACTGGGATGAGTTGAAAGAGATCATGGAGTGGACGAAGACGCATGTGACTTCCACGCTGCATTTGTGCTGGGGTGCACAGGCGGGGATTTATTATCACTATGGGATTGATAAGACACAGCTTCCAGAGAAAATGTTCGGTGTATTTAAGCATCATGTGAGAAACAGAAGAATCCCGCTTGTGCGTGGATTTGATGATGCGTTTTATGCGCCTCATTCCCGGCATACGGAGATTCCGTTGGAACAGGTGGAGGCAGATGAGAGACTGACGATACTGGCAGATTCCAAAGAGGCGGGGCTTTTCCTCTGTATGGCAGAGGAAGGTCGTCAGATTTTTGTGATGGGACATCCGGAATATGACAGAATGACATTGGATGCGGAATATAAGAGGGATTTGAGCAAAGGTCTGGATATTCAGATGCCGGTGAATTATTATCCGGACAACGATCCGGATCAGAAACCGGAACTGATCTGGAGATCTCATGCAAATAACATTTATACGAACTGGCTGAATTATTATGTATATCAGACAACGCCGTATGATCTGGAGGGGACACCGTTTTAAGGAGGAATCAGAGAGAGGAACGAAGAGAATGAGAAAAAGAAATGTGAGGGGGATTTGTGCTTTTTTATGCACCATCCTTTTGGGATGTCTGATTCCGGCCGGGGAGGTACAGGCTCAGCGTGCGCTGGATGTGGCAAGAGAGAGGGGCTATCAGCTTGAGGAACGGTATCAGCCTGCAGGTTCGATCATTACGGAGATCAATACCGGACAAATTTTATGGCAGGAAAATGCACAGAAACAGTGGCCGCCGGCAAGTATGACAAAATTGATGACCATTCTTCTGGCATATGAGGAGATAAAAGCCGGGAATCTGGAACTTGAGAGTACGGCAGAGGTAAATGAAAGATATACAGATATTGCAGGCAGGTATGCGCTCAGCAACAATAAAATGCAGCCGGGAGCCAGTTATACGGTTGCAGAGTTGATGGATCTGATCATTGTGCCGTCTTCTGCGGCGGCAACGTATATGCTTGCGGATATGGTGGAGTCGGATCCGGACAGGTTTGTGGAGCGTATGAATCAAAAGGCACAGGAGCTTGGAATGGTCAATACGAAGTACTTCAACTGTGTGGGGGTTACTAACAATCTGCTGCAGCCGTATCATCCGGTGAGCCAGCCGCTTGATGGAGATAACATTACAACACCGGAAGATTATGCGATGCTGTGTACTTATCTGATAAAGACCTATCCGGATATTTTAAATCACACAAAGTATCCCCAGATCACCGTAAAAGAGGGGACACCGTATGAGGAGCATTTTACATCATATCAGATTTCACTGGAAGGGGCAAAGTATGGTCTGGAGGGCACAGACGGCTTGAAGACAGGTTCCAGCGATACGGCAGGGTTTAACTATTCGTCCACTGCAAAACGGGGGGACACGCGTCTGGTGGAGATTGTGATGGGTGTGTCTGACTGGTCAGATCAGACTGGGGAAGAGCTCCGTCATCTGGTCGGAAACGCGATTATGGAGCAGGCATTTGAACGGTTTGAATATAAAAAAGTACTTTCCAAAGGGGTGCATACTATTGATGGAAAGAAAGTAGAGATTTCAAAAGATTTATGGGACTGTGTTCCAAAAGGGAAAGAAGCTCCGCTTACGATCAAGGACGGTAAAGTGCTGGTAGACTTGGAAAGAGAATATCTGCCGGGATTTCAGGCACCGGCAGTTTCGTGCAAACAGGTGGCGGCAGTGGAGAAGAACGAACAGAAGGGACTGCCGCTGTTCTTGAAGGTGCTGCTTGTACTCGCTGCAGTGTTTGTGATTCTTGTGGGAGCAAGAATCTCTTATGTGGCATATCGGAAAAAGCAGAGAAGGAAGCGCCGGGAAGCACAGAGAAGAAGACGTGCAAGAGGAATCAGAGAATTAGAGGAGAAGTAAGACAGGGAGGAAACAGGATGAGAGAGCAGCAGTTTTCAGCGATGGTAAATCAGTTTCAGCCGGGAATTTTTACCGCGCTGAATGACAAGAAGGAAGAGATGATTCAGGCAGGAAAACGGGTGTTCAATCTGTCAGTGGGAACACCGGATTTTGCACCGGCACCGCATGTGATGGAGGCACTTACAGAAGCGTGCAAAGATCCGGAGAACTATAAATATGCACTGGCAGATCTGCCGGAGCTTTTAGAGGCAGTCCAATACCGGTATGCGCATCGGTTTGGAGTGGAGATTCAGACAGATGAGATTATGTCAGTTTATGGATCTCAGGAGGGAATGGCGCATATCGGAATGGCATTGTGTGATCCCGGGGATACCATTCTGGTTCCGAATCCGGGATATCCGCTGTTTGAAATGAGCGGAATCATGGCAGGTGCGAATGTGGAATATTATGAAATCCGTGAGGAGAACGGATATCTGCCGGATCTGAAAAATATCCCGGGAGAGGTTTTGGAGAGAACCAAATATATGGTAGTCTCTTATCCGTTGAATCCGGTCTGTGTCTGTGCTCCGGATCATTTTTATGAAGAACTGATCGCATTTGCAAAGGAGCATCATATTGTGATCATCCATGACAATGCATATTCGGATATTATTTTTACAAGAGAACAGGGGCGGTCCTTTTTATCCTTTGACGGTGCAAAAGAGGTAGGGGTAGAGTTTTATTCGTTGTCCAAGTCCTATAATCTTACGGGTGCCAGAATCTCATTTGTGGTGGGAAATAAAGCGATTGTAGAGAAGTTTAAAACGCTGCGTTCTCAGATTGATTATGGCATCTTTCTGCCGATTCAGAAGGCTGCGATCGCGGCGCTTACGGGGCCGGACGATTTCATCGAAAAGCAGAGGCAGGAGTATGCAAAAAGAAACTGTGCGCTGTGCGGCGGTCTGCGAAGGATCGGGTGGAATGTACCGGACAGTCAGGGGACAATGTTTGTGTGGGCAAAGATTCCGAAAGGCTATGCGTCGTCCTTTGATTTCTGTATGCAGCTTGTGGAGAAGACCGGACTTCTGGTAACGCCTGGAAGTGCGTTTGGAAGCGCGGGAGAAGGGTATATCAGAATGGCGCTGGTAGTTGATCTGCCCGTGATCGGGGAAATTCTTGAAGTGCTTGAGAAATCGGGGATGTTTTAGAAAAAAGAGGAGGAGACGAGTATGGACTATCAGAAAGTGATCGAACAGGCAAGGACATGTATCGGACCGTACTGTAAAGCGTGTGCAGTCTGTAACGGCAGAGCGTGCAAAAATACAATGCCGGGACCTGGAGCGAAAGGAATCGGAGATGTGGCGATCCGAAATTTTCAGAAATGGCAGGAGATCCGTATCAATATGGATACGATCTGTGAAAAGAAACCGGCTGATACGACAGTGACTCTGTTTGGAAAGGAGTTTTCCTACCCGTTTTTTGCAGGACCGGTAGGTGCTGTGAAGCTGCATTACGGGGAGAAATATACGGATCAGGAATATAATGAAATTTTACTGGCAGGATGTATGGAAGGAGGAATTGCGGCATTTACAGGTGACGGGTCAGATGCACGGGTAATGCAGGAAGCCACAGCGGCAGTCCAAAAACTGGGAGGTCTGGGAATCCCGACTGTAAAACCGTGGGATATGGATACGATTCGTGACAAAATGGAACTGGTCAAACGGTCAGGGGCTTTTGCTGTTGCAATGGATATTGATGCGGCCGGGCTTCCGTTTCTTCAGAATCTGAATCCGCCGGCGGGAAGCAAATCTGTGGAAGAGTTAAAAGAAATTGTGAAAATTGCTGAAATTCCATTTATTCTAAAAGGAATCATGACGGTCAGAGGGGCGAAAAAGGCTCTCGAGGCCGGTGCACAGGCGATTGTGGTGTCTAACCACGGAGGAAGAGTACTGGATCAATGTCCGTCTACAGCCGAAGTTCTTCCGGATATTGTGAAGGCAGTGGATGGCCGGATGAAGATTTTTGTGGACGGCGGGATCCGGACAGGAACGGATGTCTTTAAAGCACTGGCAATGGGCGCGGATGCGGCACTGATCGCCCGTCCGTTCGTGACCGCGGCATATGGTGCGGGAGTGCAGGGTGTGAGTGCATATACTGCAAAAACAGGTGGTGAATTAAGAGATACCATGGCAATGTGCGGTGCATTTGCTGTCAAGGAAATTACAGAGGAAATGCTCTGGTAAATGAGAGACTTTTTGTGAAAGTTTCCGTATTGACTCTGACTGCTCAAAGTGATAACATATTCGTTGCTGACACATGATATAGTTTATCCTGTGTGATAAAAACACTAAATATAGATAAACAAAAGCGAAGGGAGCAGAAGTTGTATGATCAGAGTCATCAAGAAAGACGGGACAAAGGAAGATTTTAACGTGCAGAAAGTAGTTGTGGCTGTTAATAAATCTGCGTACCGTGCACTCATTAAATTCACAGATGAGGAGTTGGACTATATCTGTCGTTTCGTAGAAGAAAAGGTACAGACATTGGGAATTCAGGACGTCCCGATTGCAGAGATGCATAATGTGGTAGAGGGAGCCCTGGAAAAGGTAAATCCGGTGGTGGCAAAAAGTTATCGTGATTATCGTAATTACAAACAGGACTTTGTACAGATGCTGGATGAAGTATATAAAAAGAGCCAGTCCATCATGTATATCGGGGATAAAGAAAACAGCAACACGGACAGTGCGCTGGTATCAACAAAGAGAAGTCTGATCTTTAATGAGCTGAACAAAGAGCTTTATAAGAAATTCTTCCTGACAGTAGAAGAAAATCCAGGCGATCCGTGAAGGGTATATTTACATTCACGATATGTCTGCGAGAAGAGATACGATGAACTGCTGCCTTTTTGATGTGAAAAATGTATTAAGCGGCGGATTTGAGATGGGGAAATCTCTGGTATAATGAGCCGAAGACACTGGATACAGCATTTGATGTGATCGGGGATATCGTATTAAGTGCGGCCAGCCAGCAGTATGGTGGATTTACAGTGCCAAGTGTGGATGAGATCCTGGAACCATATGCAGAAAAATCTCACAAAAAACTGATTGAAAAATACAGAGCGTTGGGTCTGGATGAAGAAGCTGTACAAAAGATCGCATGGTCAGATCTGGAAAAAGAATGGAACAGGGATTCCAGGGATGGGAATACAAGTTTAATTCGGTATCTTCCAGCCGCGGAGACTATCCGTTTATTACTGTGACAGCCGGAACACGGACAAGTATTTATGGAAAACTGGCAACGATCAAGATGCTGGAAGTGAGAAAGAACGGACAGGGAAAAAGAAGGTCACAAAAAAGCCGGTAACTCTTTCCGAAGATCGTATTTTTGTACGATGAGAATCTGCATGGACCGGGAAAACCGCTGGAAGATGTGTTTGAAGCAGGGATTGAATGCTCCAGAAAGACCATGTATCCGGATTGGTTAAGCCTGACAGGAGATGGTTATGTTCCGAGCATTTACAAAAAATACGGCAAGATCATCAGCCCGATGGGATGTCGTGCATTTCTTTCTCCATGGTATGAGAGGGGCGGCATGAAGCCGGCAGATGAAAATGATACACCGGTATTTGTGGGAAGATTTAATATCGGTGCGATCAGCTTACATCTTCCGATGATCTATGCAAAGGCACAGCAGGAAGGAAAGCCGTTCTTTGAAGTGCTGGATTATTATCTGAATCTGATCCGCAAGCTGCATCAGAGAACGTATGATTATCTGGGTGAGATGAAAGCCTCTACGAACCCGCTGGCATATTGTGAAGGAGGATTCTACGGCGGAAACTTAGGATTATATGACAAGATCAAGCCGCTGTTAAAATCAGCGACAGCTTCCTTTGGAATTACAGCACTTAACGAACTGCAGCAGCTTCACAACAAAAAGTCCCTTGCAGAGGATGGGGCATTTGCGGTGGAGACACTGGAATACATCAACAAACGTGTGGAAGAATTTAAGAATGAAGACGGACATCTGTATGCGATTTACGGAACACCGGCAGAGAATCTCTGCGGAGTTCAGGTGCAGCAGTTCCGCAAAAAGTATGGAATCATTGAAAATGTATCGGACAGAGAATATGTCAGCAACAGTTTTCACTGTCATGTAACAGAAGAGATCACACCGATTGAAAAACAGGACCTGGAAGGACGTTTCTGGAACCTGAGCAACGGCGGAAAAATCCAGTATGTAAAATATCCGATCAGTTACAATGTGGATGCGATCAAATCTCTTGTGAGACGTGCTATGGCAAAAGGGTACTATGAGGGCGTCAATCTGTCGTTGTCTTATTGTGATGACTGCGGTCACGAAGAGCTGGATATGGATGTATGTCCGGAGTGTGGAAGTACCAATCTTACAAAAATAGAAAGAATGAACGGTTATCTCTCTTATTCCAGAGTCAAAGGCGACACTCGGCTCAATGACGCAAAGATGGCGGAGATTGCAGAAAGGAAGAGTATGTAACATGCAGTATCACAATATTACAAAAGATGATATGCTGAACGGAGACGGACTTCGGGTAGTATTGTGGGTGGCGGGATGCACTCACGGATGCAAGGAGTGTCAGAATCCTGTGACCTGGGATCCAAACGGCGGACTTTTGTTTGATGAACGCGCAAAAGAAGAGCTGTTTGAGCAGTTGGAAAAAAGTTATATCAGCGGAATCACATACAGCGGAGGAGATCCGTTGTATGTGGGGAACAGAGAGGCGATTACCGCACTTGCAAAAGAGATCCGTGAAAAGTTCCCGGAAAAGACACAGTGGCTGTACACCGGGTATGAGTGGAATCAGATTCAAAATGAGGCGATCATACCGTATCTGGATGTAGTTGTGGACGGCAGATTTGAAGTGGAACAAAAGGATACGAAGCTGCACTGGAAGGGCAGCGCGAATCAGAAAGTGATCGATGTGCAGGACAGTCTGAAAACAGGAAAAATTGTGCTGCATGATGCATAAAACCGAACAGAAAAGGAAGAGACAATGAAAAGAATTGCAAAATTTCACAAGGTAAGTCTGGAGCAGTTTAAAAAAGACTGGATTGATACGTTCGGACTGGATGAAGAAGCAAATATCGAAGAGATTTATGAAAATATCAAACTGCCAAGAAGAGCGACTGCAGGTTCTGCAGGGTATGATTTCTTTGCTCCGGTACGTTTGATCCTGGAGCCGGGAGAGACTTTGAAGATTCCCACCGGAATTCGCGTGGAGATGGATCCGGAGTGGGTGCTGAAGTGTTATCCGAGAAGCGGACTGGGATTCAAATACCGTCTGCAGCTGAATAATACAGTAGGCATCATTGACAGTGATTATTTTTATTCAGATAATGAAGGGCATATGTTCTCCAAGATTACAAATGATACCAATGAAGAGAAAACCATTGATATCGCGCAGGGAGAAGGTTTTATGCAGGGGATTTTTGTGGAATATGGAATCACGGTGGACGATGATGTGACAGATGTAAGAAATGGTGGTTTTGGAAGCACCACAAAATAGAAAGAACAAAACCTTACAGGATTGTAAGTAAATTTAAGAAAAATGTAAGAAAATATTATGGAAGAATACAGTTGAATTCTATATACTGGACGTAGAAACTAAGAGTTACTTCAGAAAAAGGATGGTACAGTATGAAATGGATCAAGAGACTGTGTTCTTTCATTTTTTTATGTTTGTTTTTGGTTGTTGCATTTATGCTCTGGCGAGGGTATGGAGACTGTCAGGATGCATTAAAGAAAATGAGTGTACAACAAATGGGTGCACAGATACAGGCAAAAGAGGATTACACGACACTGGATCAGCTGCCAAAGGATTATATCGATGCAGTACTGGCGGTAGAGGATAAGCGGTTTTATAAGCATCCGGGGATCGATCCGCTTGCGATATGCAGGGCATTGTACAATGATATCCGTGCAGGATCATATGTAGAAGGCGGAAGTACGATCACGCAGCAGCTTGCGAAAAATCAGTTTTTTACACAGGATAAAAAGATCAGTCGGAAAGTGGCAGAGATGTTTATGGCATTTGAGATTGAAAAAGTCTATGATAAGGATACGATATTGGAGCTGTATTTAAATTCCATTTATTTCGGAAACGGTTATAACTCTGTGGCGGAAGCCTGCCGTGGATATTTCGGGAAGGAACCAATGGAAATGAATTTTGATGAATGTACAATGCTGGCCGGGATTCCGAATGCACCGAGTGCATACAATCCGCTGGTAAATCCGGATCTGGCGTATCAAAGGCAGCAGCAGGTGATCCGAAAGATGGAAAAAGCAGGGTTTTTGAATAAATAGAAAAGAATCGGGAAATCTAACCATAGAAGCAAACCGGAATTGCACGAGACTGTGTTTTGTGGCAGTCCGGGAAGGGAAGGACAGACATTCTATGGTAATTAAGAATACAAAAAAGATCAGTGACTCATTTATGGAAAATATTTCCTATATGGATCGGACATTGCCTGTGGGAAAAAGTTTTGATCTGATAAAACGGACAATCGAGATTGGTGAAAGAAAAGCAGTTCTTTATTTTATTGACGGTTTTGTAAAAGATGAAGCCATGCTCAAGCTGATGGATTCTTTTATGGGCGTGACAAAGGAGGCAATGCCAAAAGAGGCAGAAATGTTTTCTCAGAGGCATGTACCATATATTGAGGTTGATGTGCTGAAAGATTTTGATCAGGTGCTGCGGAACGTGTTATCCGGAGTGACCTGTCTGTTTATAGAAGGATATGCCGCCTGTATTGCGATTGACACAAGGACATATCCGGCCAGAAGTGTGGAAGAACCGGACAAAGATAAATCGCTTCGAGGCTCCAGAGATGGATTTGTGGAGACAATCGTATTTAATACAGCGCTGATGCGGCGGCGTATCCGGGATGAACATCTGATTATGGAGATGACGGAAGCCGGGCAGACTTCCCGCACGGATATCGTGATCTGTTATATGTCAGACCGAGTTGACAAGGAACTTCTTGCCAATGTAAAATCAAGGATCGAAAGCCTGCATATCGACGATCTGAAGATGAACCAGCAGACGCTTGCGGAGGCAATGTTCAAGAGAAAATGGTTCAATCCGTTTCCGAAATTTAAGTTTACAGAGAGACCGGATACCGCGGTGGCGTGTCTTCTGGAAGGCAAAGTAATCATTTTAGTAGATAATTCCCCTTCTGCTATGATTCTTCCGACTTCGATTCTGGATATGATTGAGGAAGCAAATGATTATTATTTTCCAACAGTGACAGGGATGTATTTGAAGGTTTCCAGAGCAATCATCACGATTCTGACGGTGTTTATGACACCGGTATATCTGTTATTCATGATGAACCCGTCCTGGATCCCGAGCATGTTTGAATTTACTGCCGTCCGTGATGTGATCAACGTCCCGCTTGTGCTGCAGTTTTTGATTCTGGAGCTTTGTATTGACGGATTGCGTCTTGCTGCGCTGAACACACCGAGTATGCTCAGTACACCACTCAGTGTGATCGCAGGTCTGGTGCTCGGAGAGTTTGCGGTGCAGTCCGGATGGTTCAACTCGGAAGTGATGCTGTATATGGCATTTGTAGCGGTGGCAAACTATACGCAGCCGAACTTTGAGATGGGATATGCATTGAAATTTATGCGTCTGATCCTCCTGGTTCTGACTGCAGTTCTGGATTGGATCGGATTTTTACTTGGATGTTTATTCATCCTGTGCTTTTTGATATTTAACAAGACTCTGTCTGGAAGAAATTATTTGAATATTAAGTTGAATTAGAAAACAGGCCGGGGATTGCGGCAAAATGCTGCATTGTCCGGTCTGTTCTGTTAAAAAGCAGAAAAGGAATGAAAAAAATTTTGCGAAATGCAAAAAAAATGATATGATTAAGAAAATCAGACAACAGGAGGGATGAAGGAAATGCGGGACTATATTATTACAGTGAACAGTACAGTGGATATGCCGAAGGAATGGCTGGCGGAACGGGGCGTTCCGGTGATTCCTCTGAAGTATACAATGGAAGGAAAAACCTATACAGATATGGAAGGCCTGACACCAAAAGAGTTCTTTGGCAAACTCAGAGAAGGAAAGATGTCTGTGACGTCCCAGGTGAATCCGGAAGAGGCGAAAGAGATGTTAGAGCCGTTTGTGAAAGAAGGAAAGGATGTACTGCATCTGAGTTTTTCTTCGGGGCTGAGCGGAACTGCCAATAGTATGAGGATGGCGGCAGAAGAACTCTCAGAAGAATACCCGGAAAGAAAGATCCTTGCAGTGGATACGCTTTGCGCCTGCATGGGAGAAGGACTTCTTTTACATAAAGCGCTGCAGTTAAAAGCAGCCGGGAAGACAATGGAAGAGGTTGCACAGTGGGTGGAAGAAAATAAACTTCATATCTGTCATAATGTAACGGTGGATGATCTCCATCATCTGCACCGTGGAGGAAGGATCTCCAAAGCAACGGCAGTGCTTGGCAGCATGGTGCAGATCAAGCCGATCATTCATGTAGATAACGAAGGCAGGCTTCAGGTGATCGGGAAAGAACGAGGACGTAAGAAGTCTCTGAATAAGATTGTCGATATGGCAGCAGAACAGGCAAAAGGCTGGGAAAATGATCTGGTATTGATTACCCACGGTGATTGTATCGAAGAGGCAGAATATGTGGCAGGACGAGTTCGTGAAAAACTGGGTGTAGATCATATTCTGATCAATAATATCGGAACTGTGATCGGAAGCCATACCGGACCGGGAGTTGTGGCTGTATTCTGTATGGGTGAGAAAAGATAGAACAAAAAGAAAGTAAATAGAGAACGGTAAAAAAGAGTTGTCAAGAAACAGCGAAAATCCCGCGGATGCAATAATCCGCGGGATTTTTATTACATGGTGATAATACCAAACGCATTCAGAATAGAACTGATCAAAATCGCGATCAGGAAGATTGGAGCAATCCATTTGATCATGACTGTGAACATTTTTTTGCTTTTGAATGCGCCGTTATCAGAAGCTTCTACTTCATCAATGATGGCCTGCGGCTTGATCACGAATCCTACGAAGACGCAAGTCAGTACGGCAACGATCGGCATCAGCACACTGTTACTGATGAAGTCCATAGCATCCAGAATGGACATTCCCAGAGGCTTGATAAAGTCAAGTGCTCCAAATCCGAGGGAATCGGAATTCCAATCAGCAGTGAATAACAGCGACCAGGATGCAGGTAACCTTCTGACCATTTGAATTTATCCATAAAAATGGAAACGATAGTCTCCATCAAAGAGATGGAAGAGGTCACTGCGGCAAAAAATACAAGGATAAAGAACACGGTTCCAAGTACGGTTCCAAGAGGCATGCTTGCAAATACCTTCGGGAGAGTGATGAACATCAGTCCGGCGCCTGCATTCAAGGCAGATTCATCTCCGCCTGAGAAGATAAATACAGATGGAACGATCATCAATCCTGCAAAAAAGGCAAATCCGGTATCGAAAATCTCAATCTGTCGTACAGAGCTTTCCAGATTTGTAGATTTCGGCATATAGGATCCATAAGTAATCATGATTCCCATAGCAAGTGACATGGAATAAAAAAGCTGTCCCATTGCTGCCAGAACGGTCATGACTGAGAAGTTTGACATATTCGGAAGCAGATAGTATTTTAATCCGTCCATGGCACCGTCCATGGTCAGGACATAAATTGCAATCCCAACAGTCAGAACAGCAAGAATGGGCATCATCACTTTGCTGACTTTCTCAATTCCCTTTTCCACACCGAAGAGCACGACAAGTGCTGTCAGAGCAATGAACAGTGAGAACCAGAGAATCGGGGATGCTGTGCTTGCAGTGAATTCGGAAAAATAAGAATCACCGGATACAGTGGCAGCACCTTCTGTGATAAAAGCATAAAAGTATTTTAAAACCCATCCTCCGATTACTGAATAATAAGGAAGGATGATGATTGGAACGATTGCGGCAAGGATGCCTAAAAAGCCAAATCGTTTATCCAGTTTTTGGAAAGCGCCGATGGCACTCAAACCGGTCTTGCGTCCGATGGCGATCTCTGCTACCATTAGTGTAAATCCGAATGTGACCGCTAATATGATGTAGCAGATCAAAAAAGAACCTCCGCCATATTTTGCTGCCAGATACGGGAATCGCCAGATATTCCCAAGCCCTACGGCTGATCCGGCAGCGGCAAGAATAAAACCGATCTTGCCGGAAAAATTACTTCTGTTTGTTTTCATATAGAAACCTCCTCAACTCTTTCACTTTAGCCAGAACACTAAAAATAGATTGCGCTCTGTTATTAAGTGGTATTATGCCATGGATAGTGAAAAAAACAAGTTAAATTAGTGAATTAAAGTGAAAAAGCAGTAAAGTTTTTAAAATAGAGAAAAGATGTTGACAGAAGCAGGAAAGTATGGTAAATTATATTTTGCGCAAAGCGAAAAACAAAGTAGAGTATCCACTCTCACCATAGCACAAGTGAGTGACTATTGGTCTGATATTGTTACATGCAGAAAGTTTCCTGTATAGGCTCTGTTATGTAGTGAGATTGGGTGGATATGAGATTCACTCTTTTTTTATGCTTGTGCGAAGGGAAACCTAAGGGAAATTCATTTGACGGAGGTATACGACCATTAGCGATTTAATGATTAACGAGCAGATCAGAGACAGAGAAGTCCGTCTGATTGGCGAGGATGGGGAACAGTTAGGAATTATGTCATCCAGAGAGGCAATGAAACTTGCCGCTGAAGCAAATCTGGATCTTGTAAAGATTGCGCCGACTGCGAAGCCGCCGGTATGCAAGATTATCGATTACGGTAAATACAAGTACGAACAGACAAGAAAAGAAAAAGAGGCTAAGAAAAAGCAGAAAACTGTAGAAGTAAAAGAAGTGCGTTTATCACCGAATATTGATACAAACGACCTGAATACAAAGGTGAACAATGCGAAGAAGTTCATCGGAAAAGGAAATAAAGTAAAGGTTACCTTGCGTTTCCGCGGAAGAGAAATGGCACACGTACAGTCAAGCAAGCACATTCTGGATGATTTTGCGGCATTGCTTGAAGATGTGGCAGTTGTTGAAAAACCGGCAAAAATGGAAGGGCGCAGCATGAGCATGGTTTTAACTGAAAAACGTTAAAATAAAAAAATACGGACATATGTCCAGCAGGGCAGTACATTAAAGGAGGAATTTATCATGCCAAAAATTAAAACAAATAGAGCGGCAGCAAAACGCTTCAAAAAACAGGTACAGGAAAACTGAAAAGAAATAAAGCTTACAAGAGCCATATCTTAACAAAGAAGTCTACAAAGAGAAAGAGAAATCTCAGACAGGCTACAATTACTGATGCTACAAATGTAAAGAACATGAAGAAAGTTTTACCATATCTGTAAGATTTGTAAAAGTAATAAGAGGAGGATTAAGAAATGGCAAGAATTAAAGGCGGAATGAACGCTAAGAAGAAACATAATAGAACATTGAAGTTAGCAAAAGGATACAGAGGAGCACGTTCTAAACAGTACAGAGTTGCAAAACAGTCTGTAATGAGAGCTCTCACATCTGCTTACGCAGGAAGAAAAGAGCGCAAACGTCAGATGAGACAGCTTTGGATTGCACGTATCAATGCAGCTGCAAGAATGAATGGATTATCTTACAGCAAATTTATGCACGGACTGAAAGTTGCAGGCGTAGATATGAACAGAAAAATGCTTGCTGAGCTTGCAGTAAGTGATAAAGAAGGATTTGCAACATTAGCAGAGCTTGCAAAATCTAAACTTGCTTAATAGAAAGACAAAAAAGATGAGAGATCGATGGAAAAAGTCGATCTCTTTTTTGTTCGAAGAAGAAAGTGACACTGTCAGATGAGAAATTGCAAAGAGGAATTGCGCAGTTTCTAAAAGTCTGATTATAATGAAAAAGAGAAATAATATAAATTATTCAAAAAATTAGAAAAATTTAAAAAATCAGTTGACATTTTTGCGTATCAGTAGTATTATACTAAATGTAGCGTGTGGTGAACAAAACAGGCTATGGTAAGCGGAAGTGTCGGAACTGGCAGACGAGCAAGACTAAGGATCTTGTGATCAATGCGATCGTGTGGGTTCAAGTCCCATCTTCCGCATAATGAGAGAAGCATTTACAGGAAACTGTAAGTGCTTTTGTTTTATGGGATTAGGATATCTAAGGTTACTGGTAGGAGAATTACAAAGGTATTGACGGCTGGAAACTACCTTTTGCCATAGAAGGAGAGAAGAGTATCTTTGATGGGTTGGAAATTTCAAAAGATACAAAGCTTTGTGAAGCGTATATGGGGAAATATCCGGTTATTTCAATTTCCCTTAAAGGAATCAATGCTGCTGCTTATGAGGATGCATTTGATTTTGCAGTTCAGATTATGCAAAGAACAGCGGAAGAATTCCAGTTTCTATCAGATAGTGAATACCTGAGCGAACATGATAAATCTGTATATAGAGAACTTTTGGACAGTAATATGAGCGAAACTGTATTTTGCGGTGGACTGAAAATATTGTCAAAATTATTAGAGAAGCATTATAGATTAAAAGGTTTTCTTTTAATTGATGAATATGATGTTCCATTAGCAAAGGCATTTGAAAATGGGTATTATGAGCAAATGATATTTCAAGACTATGTAAATGTGTTTCCGGAAAACTATTGGATCAACACCAGCAGTAATGATGCCGTCAAGAAATTTATTCAAATGTCCGACAATCTTAAAACCAAGCGTGAGATTGAAACTCTGCTTGCCGGCGGGGAAATCATAAAAGAGATTCATCAGGAGCTGATCTATCCGGAAATGTATCAGTCTTTAGAGAACGTCTGGAGTCTTTTATTTATGACGGGATATTTAACGCAGCGTGGAAGTGGAAGGGTTGATGCAAAGCCGTAGCGTTACCTGGAGTATAGAAAAACTCCTATGTTATAATTTGTTGAAACTATTAAAAACAAAGAACATGAAAATTATAAACAAAAAAGGTATGATTCCGAACATGGAATCATACCTTTTTATAATATGCGGAAGATGGGACTTGAACCCACACAAGCGCAATGCTTACAAGATCCTTAGTCTTGCTCGTCTGCCAGTTCCGACACTTCCGCTCATTGCGATGAAAAACTTACGTGAAGCACATCACTTTTAGTATAATACTATAGAGTTTTTAAAATGTCAACTATAAATTTGAAAAAAGTGTGTGATATAAAATTGACAATTCTGTGAAACGTGATATACTAATAGAAAGTTTACAAGTAAACAAATGGAGGTGGAAAAATGAGCGCAGAGATGACAGTGGAAGGTATGATTTCTGTGTTTATGAAGATCAGGAAAGTGTATGCAGATGAGTTTGGGAGAATGTTGGGAAATGAGACATATTCTCCGAATGAAATATCAATTTTGCTGTTTTTGGCAAATAATCCTTCAATCAATACGAACAGTCAGTTATGTACATGTCTCGGCGTTTCCAAGGCGCTTGTATGCAGAAGTGTAGATGCGCTGCTGGGGAAGGAGATGATCATCAGTGTGGCAGATGACCATGATAAGAGAGTGCAGCATCTAAAGCTGACAGAACATGCACTTCCTGTGATCGAACAGCTTGGAGGAATCAAGCGGAAGATCGATCAGGAGATCCTTGAGGGGATTCCCGAAGAGGATATTGCAAATATGGCCAATACAATGGAGAAGATTTTTGCGCGATTTGAAGAACGGGCAAAAGGGAAGGAGTCATCATTATGAAACTGAAAATGTCAAAAGAGGTGGATCTGGGGAAGGAGCCGATCGGACACTTGTTATTCGTACTGGCAGTGCCTTCTATTATCTCACAGGTGGTCAATGCACTTTATAATATGGTGGACAGGATGTATATCGGACATATTCCGGGAGAGGGTGCGGCAGCACTTACCGGACTTGGTGTATGTTTTCCGGTTATTATGATCGTCTCTGCATTTGCGGCACTGATGGGAATGGGAGGCGCACCAAGAGCCAGTATTCTGATGGGAAAAAAGGATAATGAGGGTGCAGAGAAGATACTGGGAAACTGTTTTTCTGCACTGGTGATTACCGCTGTTGTTTTGACAGCTCTGGTGCTTGTATTTAAGCGTCCTTTACTGATGATGTTTGGCGCCAGTGAGAATACCATCGGATATGCAGAAAGCTATCTGAATATCTATGCGGTAGGAACAATCTTTGTACAGCTCACGCTGGGACTGAATGCTTTTATCGCAGCACAGGGATTTTCCAAGATCAGCATGATGACTGTGGTGATCGGAGCGGTGACGAATATTGTTCTGGATCCGATCTTTATTTTTGGATTTGATATGGGAGTACAGGGAGCCGCGCTGGCAACAGTTCTCTCACAGGCGATCAGCGCAGTCTGGGCGATCCGTTTCCTGTCTGGAAAAGATACGGTCCTGAGACTGAAAAAAGAGAATTTTTAAGATCAAAAAAGAGATCATGCTGCCTTGTATCGGCCTGGGAGCAGCGCCGTTTATCATGCAGTCTACAGAGAGTATCCTGGTATTGTGTTTTAATTCTTCGTTATTAAAATACGGCGGGGACCTGGCGGTAGGTGCGATGACGATCCTGTCCAGTGTGATGCAGTTTGCGATGCTGCCGCTGCAGGGACTGACGCAGGGAGGACAGCCGATCATCAGTTATAACTTCGGAGCGAATAATGCAGAACGTGTGAGAAAAGGCTTCCGCTTTCTGCTGATTTCTGCGGTAGTTTATGCGGCAGGTATCTGGGCAGTTTCGGAGCTTGCTCCTGGCGTGTTTGTGACAATTTTTACAAATGACCCGCAGCTGGCAGAGTTTGCAAAATGGGCGATGCGTATCTACATGGCGGCAGTGGTACTGATGGGAGCGCAGATCGCCTGCCAGCAGACATTTATTGCATTTGGAAATTCTAAAATTTCTGCATTTCTGGCAATGTTCAGAAAGATTATTGTTCTGATCCCGCTGATCTATATTCTTCCGGTATTTCTGGAGGATCATGTACAGGCAGTATTTCTGGCAGAGCCGATCGCGGATGTGATCGCAGTGGTGACAACGCTGCTCTTGTTCAGAAAGAATTTTAAAAAAGTACTTTCAGAGATGAAACAGAAATCAGAAACGCAAGATGTCTGATTTTTGAGCAAAATCAGCATGGAGGGTGATCGTCAGCCGTTACGAAAAGAAAAACCACATGGATTTTATGAAATACAGTGTATTTCACAGAAGTCCGTGCGGTTTTTCTGGTTTCAGGATAAAAAGAAACAGATGGGAAAACTAAGACAGAAAGGATCGGGAGGGCAAATCATGTTAGAAAAAGTAGATTTGACAATGAAGATGGAAAAAAGTGAATACAAGGCAAAAATGACTGCTTTGAAGCTGCAGATGGGAAAACTTCAGAGACAGTGTAAGGAAATGGGGCTTCCGATCATGATTGTATTTGAAGGATTTGATGCCGCAGGAAAAGGAATGCAGATCGGAAAACTGATTCAGAGTCTGGATCCGAGGGGATTTGAAGTATTTACGGTGAAAGAGGAGACAAAAAGAGGAAGCGATGCACCCTTTTTTGTGGCGGTTTTGGACGAAGACACCGCAAAGAGGCCGGATGGCAGTATATGATGGAAGCTGGTATATTAAGGTGCTCAGTGACCGGTTTGAAAAGAAAATGCGAGAATCGGAAATAGAAAACTGCTATCGCTCGATCTGTTCCTTTGAAAAACAGATCACGGAGGACGGGACACTTCTGATTAAATTGTTTTTGGATATCGATCAAAAGGAACAGAAAAAACGGTTTGATAAACTCATGGAGTCTAAAGATACGGCGTGGCGTGTGACAAAGGCAGATCTGAAGAAAAATGAAAAGTATGATCAGTATCAGGAAATGATAGAAGAAATGCTGCAGAGGACAGATACGGAATATGCCCCCTGGACGATTGTGGAGGCTACAGACAGACGCTATGCAACAGTCAAAATCTACACCGTGATCACGCAGATGCTGACAGCAGGGATTGACAACAGGCGCAGGGAGATTGCAAGGGAGACGGCGGCAGAGGTGATCCGGGAAGCGGAAAAAGAGGCGTCTGAGAATAGAAGTCTGATAGATGGAGCAACAAAAGGGTTTCAGGAATCTGTGCTGGCAAAAGTGGACTTAAGTTTGTGTTGTGACAGGAAAACGTATCGGAAAAAGCTCAAAGAATATCAGAAAAAGATCGAGAAGCTGCATGGAGAGCTGTATCAGAAGCGCATTCCGGTGGTAATCGGGTTTGAAGGCTGGGATGCTGCCGGAAAAGGAGGAGCGATCAAGCGGCTGACAGAAAAGATGGATGCCAGGGGATATGTGGTGAATCCTACAGCGGCGCCGAATGATCTGGAGAAAGCACATCATTATCTCTGGAGATTCTGGAAAAACATGCCAAAGGACGGGCATATCGCAATTTTTGACAGAACCTGGTACGGCAGGGTGATGGTAGAGCGGATAGAAGGGTTTTGTACGCAGGAAGAGTGGAAACGGGCGTATAAGGAGATCAATGATATGGAAAAGGATCTCGCGGACGCAGGGGCTGTAGTTTTGAAATTCTGGATGCAGATTGACAAAAAAGAGCAGGAAAAGCGATTCAGACAGCGGCAGGAAAATCCGGAAAAGCAGTGGAAGATCACAGAAGAAGACTGGAGAAACCGTGAAAAATGGGAGCAGTATGAGGAGGCGGTCAATGAGATGCTGATCCGGACTTCCACAGAATATGCTCCATGGATCGTGGTAGAGGGAAATGATAAATATTACGCCAGATTAAAAGTGCTTGAGACGGTGATCGATGCACTGGAAAAAAGAATTTCAAAAAAATAAAGGAAAAGAGATGTGACCGCAGAATATAATAAGTGTAGGGGATTTTAAATGCTCAAAAATGAAAGAGAAGTAAGAGGCAGACATGTATTATTCGGAAGAAGTAATCGAAGAAGTAAGAACAAAAAATGATATTGTGGATGTGATCTCAGGATATGTGAGACTGCAGAAAAAAGGTAGTTCCTATTTCGGACTCTGTCCGTTTCACAATGAAAAGTCCCCCTCTTTTTCCGTAAGCAGAGAAAAGCAGATGTATTACTGCTTTGGCTGTGGAGCGGGAGGAAATGTATTTACATTTCTGATGGATTATGAGAATTTTTCATTTGTGGAAGCACTGAAGTTTCTGGCGGACAGGGCAGGTGTCGTACTCCCTGAGATGGAGTATTCAAAAGAAGCAAAAGCCAGGGCAGACAGAAAGACACAGCTTCTTGAGATCAACAAGCTGGCAGCGCAGTATTTTTATGTGCAGCTGAAGTCTGAACAGGGAAAGACGGCGCACGCATATCTGACCGGCAGGCAGTTGTCAGAGGAGACGATCAAGGCATTTGGTCTCGGATATTCCAGCAAGTACAGCGATGATCTCTTTCGTTACCTCAGAAAAAGGGGGTATACGGAAGATCTGATCCGTCAGGCGGGGCTGATCAATACCGATGAGAAAAATGGTGTTTATGACAAATTCTGGAATCGGGTGATGTTTCCGATCATGGATGTGAACAACCGGGTCATCGGATTTGGCGGGCGTGTGATGGGAGACGCAAAGCCAAAGTATCTGAATTCACCGGAGACAGAGATCTTTGACAAGAGCCGTAATCTGTACGGACTGAACCGGGCGCGCACATCAAGAAAGCCGTATTTTCTGGTGTGTGAGGGCTATATGGATGTGATCGCGCTGCATCAGGCGGGATTTACCAATGCAGTGGCGTCACTGGGAACTGCATTGACGACCGGGCATGCGGCATTGATCAAGCGGTATGTTCAGGAAGTATATCTGACCTATGACAGCGATGAGGCAGGGACGAGAGCGGCGCTTCGGGCAGTTCCGATCTTGAAGGAAGCCGGGATCACTGCAAAGGTGATCCGGATGGATCCATATAAGGATCCGGATGAATTTATCAAGAATCTGGGCGCTGAGGAATTTGAACGCAGGATCGGAAATGCGAGAAACGGATTTATGTTCGGACTGGAGATGCTGGAGAAAGAGTATGATATGAATTCTCCGGAAGGAAAGACTGCATTTTTCCAGGAGGCTGCAAGGCGTCTGATCGGCTTTGAGGATGAACTGGAGCGGAACAACTATATTGAAGCGGTTGCGGGTACATATCGGGCCACAGTTGAGAGCCTGCAAAAACTGGTGGCAAAGATGGCGGTGAGAGAAGGAATGGCAAAGCCGGTGGAGCGTCCGAAGCAGGCCACAGGCAGCGAGAAGCCGAAAGAAGACGGGGCGAAGATTTCCCAGAAAATTCTGCTTACCTGGATGATCGAGGACAGAAGACTGTTTGGAATCATTCAGAAGTATATCAGTCCGGAAGATTTTCCGGAACCTCTGTACCATACAGTGGCAGAATTTTTATATCACCAGTATGAGGAAGGAGAATTAAATCCCGCCAAGATCCTGAATCATTTTACAAAGGAAGAAGAACACCGGGAAGCAGCTTCGTTGTTTCATACGAAGATCCAGAAGCTGACGACCAAAGAGGAACGGGAAAAAGCACTGCAGGAGACAATCGTAAAAGTCAAGACACACAGTATCGATTACAGGACCATGCATCTGGAACCGACAGATATCATCGGACTTCAGAAGCTGATGGAGGAAAAGCGAAAACTGGATGACTTGAAGAAACTGCATATTTCTATTGAATAAGGATAAAATAAAACAAGACAGTCTGCGTTTGCTGCAGACAGAGGAAGGATGGACACATGGAAGAAAACATTCAGAAGTTTACGGAGAGACTCAGAGAACTGGTAGCACAGGGAAAGAAAAAGAAAAGTATACTGGAGATCCAGGAGATCAATGACTTTTTTGCGGATATGGAACTGGAAGCAGAACAGATGGAAAAGGTATTTGAGTATCTGGAAGCCAACAATATTGATGTATTGCGTATCAGCAGTGACGATGATCTGGACGTAGACATGGACGTGATCATGGCAGAAGAAGCGGATGATGTAGATATGGAGAATATTGACCTGTCAGTTCCGGACGGTGTCAGCATTGAAGATCCGGTCAGAATGTATTTAAAAGAGATCGGAAAAGTTCCGCTCTTAAGTGCAGACAGAGAGATTGAGCTGGCGCAGAGAATGGAAGAAGGAGATGAAGATGCAAAGAAAGAGCTTGCAGAAGCGAACCTTCGTCTTGTAGTCAGCATTGCAAAACGTTATGTAGGACGCGGAATGCTGTTTCTGGATCTGATCCAGGAGGGAAATTTAGGACTGATCAAAGCAGTGGAAAAATTTGATTATCACAAAGGATACAAATTCAGTACGTATGCTACCTGGTGGATCCGTCAGGCGATCACAAGAGCAATCGCAGATCAGGCAAGAACGATTCGTATTCCGGTGCATATGGTGGAGACGATCAACAAACTGATCCGTGTGTCCAGACAACTTCTGCAGGAGCTCGGAAGAGAGCCGCTGCCGGAAGAGATCGCAAAAGAACTGGATATGCCGGTAGAACGTGTGCGTGAGATTTTGAAGATTTCCCAGGAGCCGGTATCTTTGGAGACACCAATTGGTGAGGAAGAAGACAGTCATCTGGGAGATTTTATCCAGGACGATAACGTACCGGTACCGGCAGAGGCAGCAGCGCAGACACTGCTCAAAGAGCAGCTTGATGAAGTGCTGGATACACTCACAGAAAGAGAACAGAAAGTGCTTCGCCTTCGTTTCGGAATGAATGACGGACGTGCCAGAACGCTGGAGGAAGTTGGAAAAGAATTTGATGTTACCCGTGAACGTATCCGCCAGATTGAGGCAAAAGCACTCCGGAAGCTGCGTCATCCAAGCCGCAGCCGCAAAACTGAGAGACTATCTGGACTAAGATATGAGGAATGAATTATCAAAAAGACTGCAGGCAGTGGCTGACCTTGTGACAGTCAGGGAGTGTGTGGCAGATATCGGAACGGATCACGCCTATATTCCGATTTATCTGACAGAGCATAAAAAGTAAAAAAGACGTTTGCAATGGATGTGAACGAAGGTCCGCTGATCCGGGCAGAAGAGCATGTAAGAGAAGCCGGATTAAAAGAGCAGATCAAGATGCGCAGATCCAATGGCCTGGAAAAACTGTCTCCGGGAGAAGTGGAAGCCGTCATTATCGCAGGTATGGGCGGCGGACTTGTGATGAGGATTCTGACAGAGGGACAGGCTGTGGCAGAGACATTACAAGAGTGCATTTTGCAGCCCCAGTCGGAAATCGCAAAGGTGCGGGAATTTCTTCTGCAGAACGGCTATCAGATCGTGCAGGAAGAGATGGTACTGGATGAAGGAAAGTACTATCCGATGATGCGTGTGGTTCCTTCAAAGGAAAGCGAAAGAGAGAAGTGGGATGAAACCCAGCTTCGATACGGAAAATTACTTTTGGAGATGCGCCACCCCATACTGGAGCAGTATTTAAAGAGAGAAGAACAGTTAAAAGCAGAGATTCTGGAAAAACTGGATCATCAGAGAGGGGAACATATCACAAAGAGACAGGCAGAACTCAAAGAGGAGCTTGTCTGCATCAGGAAAGGACTGAAGTATTATGCAGTGTAAAGACATTATGGCAATGATTGAGGGTACATATCCCAAGAGTGCTGCTCTGGGATTTGACAATGTAGGGCTGCAGGCGGGAAGAAGTGAAAAAGAAGTCCGTCGGATTTATCTGGCGCTGGATACAACAGATGCGGTCATTGAGGAGGCGATTGCGCAGGAAGCGGACATGCTCATTACCCATCACCCGCTGATTTTTTCGCCGCTTAAGCATATTACGGATGAAGATTTTATCGGCCGCAGGCTGTTAAAGCTGATCCGCAGTGATATTTCCTATTATGCAATGCATACCAATTATGATGTACTTGGCATGGCAGAGCTTTCCGGACAGATTCTGGGACTGACAGATACCGAAGTGCTGGATGTGACCATGAATACACAGACAAAAGAAGAGGGGATCGGAAGAGTGGGATCCCTTCCAAAAGAGATGACACTGGAAGAATGCTGTGTTTATGTGAAGCATAAATTAAAACTGGGATCGGTCAAGGTGTTTGGAGATATGAAGCAGCCGGTAAAAAGACTTGCGGTTTCTCCGGGATCCGGGAAAAGTGCCATTGCTCCGGCTGTCTCAAAAGGAGCGGATGTTCTTGTAACCGGAGATATCGGACACCATGAAGGTCTGGATGCGGCGGCACAGGGCGTTTCGGTGATTGATGCGGGACATTATGGGACAGAGTATATTTTTATGGAAGATATGAAACGGTTTCTGGAAGAGAGACTTCCTGCAGCTAAAATCATCACCGCACCGGTCGTGCATCCGTTTCAGGTATTGTAAGATTCCAGACGGGAGGGCAGGCTTATGGAGAAAGAATTTTGTACCGTTCAGACAGGGGACAAGGTAAAGTGTTACGAGAGAGGAATTGCCTACAAGAAGATCGCAGAAGAATTTCAGGAAGAATACCCGGCCAAAATCGTACTGGCATTGGTGGACGGGACACGTCTTCAGGAATTGAACAAACGATTAAAGCAGGATTGTAAAATCGAATTTGTGACAGTGAAAGACCCGATCGGTTATGAGACTTATCGTCGAAGTCTCTGTTTTATGCTTGTCAAAGCAGTTCATGATGTCGGAGGACATGACAAGATCCGCAATGTGAAGATCCATTTTTCCGTCAGCAATGGGTATTACTGTACAATTGACGGAGATGTCGTTCTGGATCAGAAGTTTCTGGATCAGATTGATGCAAGGATGCATGAACTTGCAGAAGCCCAAATTCCGATCGAGAAGCGTTCTGTGCATACATCGGATGCAGTAGAGCTTTTTGGCAGACACGGGATGTATGACAAGGAAAGGCTGTTTGGATACCGGAGGGTTTCCAAGGTAAATATCTACCGGATGAATGAGTTTGAGGATTATTACTATGGATATATGGTGCCGGATTCCGGGTATTTAAAGAATTTTGCGCTGCATCTGTATGATGAAGGATTTGTACTCCAGATGCCGTTCCGAAAGGAACCGGATGTAGTCCCGGCCTTTGAACCGCGTGAAAAGCTGTTTCAGGTATTAAAGAGCAGTGTGCAGTGGGGCGACCTTCAGAATATTGAGACAGTCGGAGCACTCAATGACATGGTCACAAAATATGATATGCGTGAGATCGTACTTGTGCAGGAGGCTTATCAGGAACGGCAGATCGCACAGATCGCCGCGCAGATTGCCGCGAAGCCGGAAACAAAGCTGGTGATGATCGCAGGACCGTCTTCATCCGGAAAAACAACGTTTTCGCACAGGCTCTCCATTCAGCTTCGGACGCAGGGAATGAGACCGCATCCGATTGCAGTGGACAATTATTTTGTGGATCGGGAAAAAACACCCCGGGATGAGGATGACAATTACAATTTTGAATGTCTGGAGGCCATTGACATCGAGCAGTTCAATAAGGATATGCAGGCACTTTTAGCCGGAGAGGCGGTGCATCTTCCAATCTTTGATTTTAAGAAAGGAAGCAGGAGCTATGACACGACTCCGACACAGCTGAAGGAACAGGATATTCTTGTGATCGAAGGAATTCACTGTTTGAATCCGGAGCTTTCCCGTCAGCTTTCATCAGACCGGAAGTTTAAGATTTACATCAGTGCTCTGACACAGTTGAATATTGATGAGCATAACCGGATCCCTTCTACAGACGGAAGACTGATCCGGCGGCTGGTGCGGGATGCCAGAACAAGAGGAACTTCAGCACAGAAAACGCTCGCAATGTGGTCGTCAGTCAGAAGAGGTGAGGAAGAGAATATTTTTCCGTATCAGGAAGAAGCGGATGTGATGTTTAATTCTTCCCTGTTGTATGAACTGGCTGTTTTAAAACAGTATGTGGAGCCTCTTTTGTTCGGAGTGGAAAAAGATTCACCGGAATATCTTGAGGCGAAAAGACTTTTGAAATTTTTTGACTATTTTATCGGAATCGGAAGTGACTATGTTCCGGCAAATTCGCTGCTCAGAGAATTTATCGGAGGCGGGTGCTTCCCGGTATAAGAGAAAAGAAGGGAAGAGACATGGGACAGAATCGTAAAAAGATCAATGGAAAAGAGCTTGTACTGGATATTTCTTATGATATTGTGGGAAGTGTATTATATGCCCTTGGGATTTATACGTTTGCAAAAACGGCAGATTTTGCACCGGGCGGATTATCCGGTCTGGCGCTGATCATGAATCATTTATGGAGATTTCCGATTGGTATTACAACCCTTGCCCTGAATATTCCGCTTATCATTTTGAGCTTTAAGCTGGTAGGGCGGAGGTTTATGTTCAAATCAGCAAGAACCATGATTGTTTGTACGATATTTCTGGATCTTATTTTTCCGTATACAAAGCCTTATACAGGGGAGCCGTTTATGGCGGCACTGTTTTCCGGTGTCTGCCTGGGAGCAGCGCTTGCGTTGTTCTATATGCGGGGATCCTCCTCCGGCGGTACCGATTTTCTGACTATGTCGATCAAAGCGATCAAGCCGCATTTGTCAATCGGATTTGTAACCATGGCGATCGATCTTTTGATTATTCTGCTTGGATGGCCGGTATTCGGAAATGTGGACGCAGTTCTCTATGGTCTGATCTCGGCATTTGTGACATCTGTCGTGATCGATAAGATCATGTATGGCATGGGAGCCGGTAAACTGATCCTGATTATTACGATAAAGGCGGATGAGGTTTCCAAAAAGATTGATCAGATCAGCGGAAGAGGTTCCACAGCAATCCGGGCGATCGGAACCTATACAAAAGAGGAAAAGGATGTGCTGCTCTGTGCCTGCTCCAGCTCTCAGGCGTACTCCGTCAGAAGTGCTGCACATGAGGTGGATCCGGATGCATTTGTGATGCTGACAGAGACGAGCGAGGTGTTCGGTGAAGGATTTATTGATACAAGAAAATAAAAGATAAGACAAAATGAGCGTGTTTGCCACATGGTTTGGAACACGCTCATTTTTATTTATCGGATGTAAGTCCGCCCGCCGCAGGCATGCATTACGGGATGCCCGAGGGGGATACTATTTGGATTTTACTTCCCGCCACAATTGGTTGTAGATTGCATCGTATTTGTCCCCGAGGAAACGGAATGTTTCGCAGTTGACAAGATCTTCCGGTTCCGGAAACGCAATCTTGCTGTTGCGGATGGCCGGATCTTCGATGAGTTCTCGTGCTCCGGTATTCGGAGTGGAGTAGGTAATGTAGTCGAAGTTCATTTTGGCAATATCAGGCCGGCAGAGGAAGTTGATAAATTTTTCTGCATTTTCTTTGTGCTGTGCATTTTTCGGAATTACCCAGGAATCAATCCAGAGATTCGATCCTTCTTTTGGAATTACGTACTCCAGATTTGGATTCTCTGCCTGTGTATAGATGGCTTCTCCCGAATAAATGACACCGATGGCGGCTTCGTTTCCGATCATTTTGTCACGCACCTGATCAATAACATATGCCTGCACAAGAGGTTTCTGATCAATGAGAAGCTGCTTTGCTTCCTCCAGTTCATTTAAATCCGTGGAGTTGAGCGAGGCGCCGATGTATTTTAATGCCACTGCAAATGCATCACGAACACTGTCCTGCATCAGAATGTTGTCTTTATATTTTTCATCCCAGAGTACGGACCAGCTGTCGATCGGTTCATCTACCATTGTCTTGTTGTATAAGATACCGACAGTTCCCCAGCAGTAAGGGACAGAATAAAGGTTGTCCGGGTCAAACTGGCGGGACTGTTCCAGATAAGTGTCGCCGATGTATTTGATATTCGGAATATGGTCAAAATTGATCTTGGCAAGCAGATCATTTTCAATCATACGCTGGATCATATAGTCGGAAGGACAGACCACGTCATAAGCGATGGCGCCGGACTGCACTTTGGGATACATGATTTCATTTGTCTCGTATTCTTCATAAACGACCTGGATACCGGTTTCCTTTTCAAACATCGGGATCACGTTCGGATCTAAATATTCGCCCCAGTTGTATACGATCAGCTGATTGTCTCCGCCGGTCACTCCGTTTTTGGATCCGTAATAAAATCCGCCGGCGGCAATGACAAGGATCATGGCAGCCGGTACTACGCGCTTGAAGATGATATGGCTGATGCTCTGATGCCTTCTGCGCTTAGAAGCGGCTGATGGGGAAGACTTCTTCTGCTCCGGTGTAAAGTTGATCAAAAACAGCAGAACAAGTACTGTCATAAACATGATTGTGGAAAGTGCATACATTTCCGGTTTGATTCCTTTACGCACTTCACTGTAGATCTTGGTGGAAAGGGTATCCACCCCCGGTCCTTTCGTAAAATGTGTGATTACAAAATCATCCAGTGACATTGTAAATGCCAGAAGAAAACCGGAAATGATCCCCGGCATGATATCCGGCAGTACGACTTTGAAAAATGCGTAGATCGGAGAAGCTCCCAGATCCAGTGCGGCTTCATAAGTACTCTTTTTTGTCTGCTTTAATTTTGGCATGACACTCAATATTACATAAGGAATATTGAATGTGATGTGTGCCAGCAGTACCGTGGAAAATCCAAGGGTAAAACGAAATGCAACAAAGAGCAGCATCAGGGAAATTCCGGTTACGATATCTGCGTTGAGCATCGGGATGTTGGTTACGCCCATCATAAAGGTGCGCATCTTCGGTTTCATTGCCTGAATCCCGAGAGAGGCTACGGTTCCGATCAAGGTTGCAATCAGTGCAGAAAGCAATGCGATGATCAGAGTCGTATAAAGTGCATTCATAATATCCGGATTCTGGAACAGTGAAATGTACCATTTCCCGGTAAACCCACCCCATTTTGCCCGGGTTTTGGAATTATTGAAGGATAGAACGACCAGTGTTATGATCGGTGCATATAATAAAATGAGGATCAGGATCAAGTAAATCCGTTTGGCTGTATTCTTCATCAAAATGCGGTTCCCTCCCCTTCTTTATCGTATTTTGCAATCATTGCCATGCTGGCAATAATAAAGATCATCAGCACAAGAGAAAGACCGGAGCCGGTATTCCAGTTGCTGCCCTGTTTAAATTCCTGCTCGATCACATTTCCGATAAGCAGGATTTTACTGCCGCCAAGCAGGTCGGAAATGACAAATGTGGTCAGTGATGGTACAAAGACCATGGTGATTCCGCTGATAATGCCCGGTACGCTCAAAGGCAGGATGATCCTTAAAAAGGTCTGCAGGTTGTTTGCTCCCAGATCCCGGGCTGCAGATATGACGTCCCGGTCGATCTTGGAAAGTACATTGTAGATCGGCAGCACCATAAACGGCAGGAAATTGTATACCATGCCGAGAATGATCGCAAACGGTGTGTTGATCAGCGCAAGCTCCGGAAGATGGAAAAAGCGCAGAACCATATTGATGACACCGTTTTTTCCAGCAGATTCTGCCATGCGAGTGTCCGCAGCAGAAAATTCATCCACATGGGAAGAATGAAGATCAGTACAATGAAACTGGTCTGATTGACATTTTTTCGGACAGGATCATGGCAAGCGGGTAAGCAAGGATCAGGCAGATGAGCGTACTCACGAAAGAGAGCAGCAGTGCCAGTCCCAGTGCTTTTAAATTTTCCTGGGTGGTGATCTGTGCCAGATTCATCAGTGTGAAATTTCCGTTTTTGTCAGTCAGTCCGTAATACAGAATCATCAAAAGCGGAATGATGATAAAGGAGGCTGCCCAGAACAGGTATGGACCGCTCAATAATTTTCTACTCTTCAATTCCTGCCGCCTCCGCATCTTCAGATTCTGGTTTTTTCATAATCTGGATATCAAATGGATCCACACGGATACCGACCTCTGTGCCAACCGGGAACATATCGGTACTGTGTACGAGAAGCTCGTAATTATTGGCAAGTACCTCCATTTCATAATGAACACCTTTGAAGATCAGATGGGTGACCACACCTTCGATAATTCCTTCTTCAGGCTTGACCAGATCGATGTCTTCCGGGCGGATCACCGCATCTACCGGTTTGTTGCGTCCGAATCCAACGTCCACACACTGCCAGGTGGCTCCCAGCATTTTGACAACCTTATCTTCCACCATGGTGGCAGGAAGAATGTTGCTGTCTCCGATAAAGTCTGCTACAAAGGCGTTCTGTGGTTCGTTATAAATATCCTCCGGTGTTCCGATCTGCTGGATATATCCCTGATTCATGACAACGATCGTATCGGACATGGTCAGAGCTTCCTCCTGATCATGGGTAACGTAGACAAAAGTAATACCCAGTTCGTTTTTCAGACGGATCAGCTCATACTGCATGTCCTGTCTGAGTTTTAAGTCCAGTGCTCCAAGCGGTTCGTCGAGAAGCAGCACTTTCGGTTCGTTTACAATTGCGCGGGCAATTGCGATCCTCTGCTGCTGACCGCCGCTTAAAGAATCCGGATACCGGTCTTTAAAATCCTCCAGATTCACAAGTTTCAGTGCATATTTGATCTTGTCATCAATATAATGTTTGGACTTTTTCTTGATCTTAAGACCAAATGCAATATTTTCTGCAATGGTCATATGGGTAAAGAGCGCATATTTCTGGAACACAGTATTGAGCTGCCGTCTGTTGGGCGGCAGCTTGTTGATGTTCTTCCCGTCAAAAATGATATCTCCGGAATCCGGAGTCTCGAAACCACCCAGAATCCGAAGCAGTGTGGTCTTGCCGCAGCCGCTTGGACCGAGCAGTGTCAGAAATTCATTTTCACGGATATAAAGATTTAAGTGATCCAAAATGACGCTCTCATCAAAAGATTTTGTGACATTCACAATATCGATCAGCTTATTAGACATCTTTCTCCTCCTGGTAAAAGTTTTTGATGGAATCCAGACGGCTGCACATATTGCACAGAAGAAGATCTGCGAGTGTAAGTGCAGTCATGGATTCAACTACCACCACGGCGCGGGGAACGATGATCGGATCATGTCTTCCCTTGATAGAAATCTCAATCTCTTCCTTATCTATATTTACCGTGGACTGAGGGCGGGCAATGGAAGGCGTCGGCTTGATGGCAGCGCGTACGATCAGCTCGGAGCCGTCGCTGATACCGCCCAGAACCCCGCCGGAATGGTTGGTTCTTTTTATCATCTGTCCGTCCTGAACGGCAAATGCATCATTGTTCGTGCTCCCGTTTGAGGCGGCAGCAAGAAATCCATCTCCAATCTCCACTGCTTTTACCGCACCAATGGACATGATTCCCTTCGAAAGCTGAGCATCCAGTTTATCAAATACCGGTTCGCCAAGCCCGACGGGAAGTCCCGTTACACGACATTCAATGATTCCGCCGCAGGAATCTTTCTGTTCCATCATCTCATTGAGATAGTCGGCTGCTTTTTTGGCCAACCCATTGTTTGGCATGTAAAGCGGATTTTCTGTGACCTCATCCAAACGATATTCGGATTCCGGTACAGTTACGG
>ENA-OQJB01000185-OQJB01000185.1-human-gut-metagenome-genome-assembly--contig:-NODE-185-length-36771-cov-3.558072_pt1 | contig 36771 bp, 33 predicted proteins | sample MGYA00242599_ERZ504765 | MGnify/ENA primary metagenome ERZ504765 (study PRJEB26092, sample SAMD00036354) | human gut metagenome | host: Homo sapiens | study: EMG produced TPA metagenomics assembly of...
GAGGGAACTTACTTGTACAACAGGCTATATGCGAGTACAACAAAGAAGATATACTGTCTAGAAACGCATCCAGATATGCTCCAGCAGCAATATTTAACAATATTATCGAATTGCTGGAAGCCGAAAAACTTATGCGTTTATTGGAAAACCTTGTGATATAGCCGCTATGCAAAATTTCACTAAAATCCATCCTGAATATAAGCAAAAGATAGCTTACTATTTAGCCATTTTTTGTGCCGGTATGCCCAGTTATCATGCGACCAGGAAAGCACTTTCTACGTTCCATAGAGATGAAGAGCCTTTATCATTGCGCTATCGCGGAGATGGCTGGCCGGGATATTTCAAAGCTACTTATACAAATGGAGAATCTGACCGAATGACATATAACGACAGTTGGGGAAAAATATTGGGAAGAGAATTAGGTTTCAGATGTAAAATCTGCCCTGATGGCATAGGTATGTTAGCCGATATATCTTCGGGAGATTCATGGAACACCAAAGATGGTTATCCGGATTTTACAGAAGGAGATGGAAAAACTTTTGTTTTGTACGCACAGATAAAGGACGGCAATTGTTTGCGGAAGCAAAACGATTGGGCTATATTGATATAGAGCCTTTAGATATCCAAAAAGTAAATGATATTCAAAAATATCAGTTTGATAGACGACATTTGGTAGGCTGGAGAATCATGGCTGTTCAATTTATGACACAAGGTTTGCTAAGTTATACCGGATTAGGTTATTTGCATGCGGCAATGAAGGCTAATAAAATAAAGGCTGTACGGGAACTCGTGGGAACCATAAAAAGATTTAGGAAGTTAAGGAAGCATGGGTAGCGCGAGTAAGATTACCAGTGGAGTATTATGGAGCTTGATTGTAAATCTAGTAAATTCAGTTTATGGATTTATATCTGTTCCTATACTGATTCATTACTTCGGGAAAACAGAATATGGAATCATTGGGCTAGCTATGTCTGTCAATGTTTATATGCAACTGATGGACATGGGATTCAACTCAACCAATATTAGATTCTTTTCAGTATGGTTGGTTAAGAAAAATTTTCAGAAGGCGAGTAAACTTTTTCAAACGAGTTTAGCCTTTTATGGAATTATTGGTATTTTTAATGGAGTCATATTGCTGGGTATATCTTTATTTTCGAAAGAAATATTTCATCTCAATGCTGATCAGGATGAGATCTTAAAGACTCTCTTTTATGTATTGATTATCAGTGCGATAATTAGTTGGTATTCTTCTTGTTTTGATCAACTGATAAAGGCAACAGAGAATGTAGCATGGATACAGAAAAGGACTTTGCTACCCAAGGTTTTGCAGGTGATTGTTCTGTTTATAACAATATATGCAAAATTGAATATCTTCTGGTATTTCGCACTTACCACCTTTTCGATGTTTGCCATATTGCCCCTGTCTGTCAATAAGATATTAAAAGAGATACCGACTATCTCTTTCATACCTAAATTTGATAAAGAAACATTCAAAGAAATATTACCCTATTGCTTAAATATATTCTCATTTAGTATTTTTCAATTCTCATTTTACAATCTACGTCCTGTCTTTTTGGGAATGCAAGGAAGTTTGGATTCGGTGGCAGACTATCGTGTACTAAATGGAATTATAGGAATAGTTTCGATGTTTGGGGGAATCTTTATGGGAGTGTTATTGCCTTCTACTTCAAAAATAAGTTGCTCAAGGGAATGCTGAAGCCTACTATAAAGTAGCCTATGATGGAACAAAGTATATTTCGATTGTGCTTGTTTTTGTCACATTTGGCATGATGACAGTGGGGAGTGAAGTGATAACTATGTATGTCGGAGAAAGCTTCTTATATTTAATTCCATGGTTTAATATTTGGCTACTTTGCACATTGGGGGTACATAATCAAGCTATTTCAAGTTTAATATTATCAGGTTCAGATATCAGAGCGATAACCTACAATACATCCATATCTTCCATTATCGGTTTGATAGTAGCTTGGTTCTTGATACCATATTTTGAGATAGGAGGTGTTGTGATAGCATTTGCTATTTATATAATTGTTCAATTGTCATTTTACTATCTATATTATTGGCCTAAGAAAATGAACATTCAATCAGGTAGAGTATTTCTGTATTCATTTTTCCCATTTGTCATGATAGGTGTTGGTGCGACTGTACTGATTGACCTCCTCATTAACTTAGATGGAAAGATTGTTTCTTCCTTTTTCTAAAAGGCATCCTTTTTACAATCATATACAGTATTGTTTGCTTTAGTTTTTAAATAAAGAAGATAAAAAAATGCTATACTCAATACTGAAATTAAAGAAATGAAAGACAATTCTGTTTCAATAGCTAAAGGGATAGCCATTATTTTGATGGTTTTAGCCCATACGCGTTTTTCGGAATACGGTAACTATTGGATAAATATGTTTCATATGCCACTATTCTTTTTCTTTGCCGGATATTGTTTTAAAGATAAATATCTGGAAATACCTTCTGATTTTGTCATAAAGAGGTTCAAAGGGTTATATAAACCATTTGTGAAATGGGGCTTGATATTTCTCGTCTTGCATAATTTATTTTTCTATCTCAACATTTACAATGACGAATTTGGATTTCGAGGAATTGTACAACATCTTTACACTTGGCAAGAGATGCTTAAAAAAGCAGTGTCTATTGTTACAAGGATGTCTGACACAGAACAACTTCTTGGTGGCTATTGGTTTCTCAAGTCTTTGTTTTGGGGATCATTGATTGCTTTCTTTATTATTCGTAATGTTAAAAATGTTAAATGGGGGGGGTAGCGTTGCTATGTATTACTATTCTTACATCAGTATTTCATCTTCATATACCCTATTTAGGCATTGGTGGAAGAGAACTTTTTGCTGCACTATTTTTTATTTCCGGATATTATTACCAAAAAGGTGGTTTTTGTATTCATCAGAGTTATTGGATTTTCCTAATAGGAATCGTTGTGGTTACATTGGGAGAAAGCTTTTGGCAAGCAACACTTCTGAAATTTGATAGTTGGCAAGTGATACCTTATTATATTTCGGCAATTGCTGGATTATTAGCTGTGTTTTATTTAAGTGGGACTATAAACTCAAGAAAAAATATATTCAGTCAATGCATGATTTACATAGGCAATAATACATTGACAATTTTAACTTGGCATTTTCTGTCATTTAAGCTCGTAAGTTTATTCATTATATTTTATTATCATCTCCCCATTAAACGATTAGCTGAGTTCCCTGTAATTGAGGAATACTCGCGGACGGGATGGTTTATTCTCTATCTTATTATAGGTACAATTGTGCCATTATTATTTACGAAGGTTACTAAATCATAATGTTGATATTTATTCAATTATTTGTCCTGTCCTTAGGCATATTAATGTTCAAGTTGAAGCTTGAATATAAGATTGCTATATTCTTCTTCTCTGTAATTTGTTTAGATGCTGCAATAATTAGATTTATTCCTTTTGGTGGTGCCAAGTTCTTTTTGTCAATGTGCTTTATTGGTTCAGAATTACCTCGTATCAAAAGACGAATAAAACTATTAAAGATGAAGAAAGTATTCCCATTGGTATTGATGATGATACTGGCTACATTTGTGCTAGCTTTTAATAGTGCTCATTATCAAAGTTTTGTTCAGATTTTGAGATTAATAATCGTTGAATTACTGGCAAAATATTTTGTTATCTGTTATGCATTTATTGCCATTTCCAGTCCCAGGCAATTCAAACCGTCTTTTAGAGTAGCTTATGTTGCGTTACTCATTCTTACCGTTTTTGGTATTATTAATCTAATTACAAAATATGCTATATGGATTGATATAAATTACCAAGGTATAGAGGGGGGGACTTTGGGTGATTTAGGTAGAAAATTTGTGGAAGCTGATCGTTTTAGGGTACAGGCAATGTTTCAAAATCCATTTAATTATGGGTATATATGTATCTTAATGTCTTTATTCTTTTTATATGGATATTTGAATAAAATCATATTAAAGAAGCAATTCTATATAGCTCAATTTTGTTGTTTATTTGGTATTGTATTATGTGGTTGTAGAACCGTTGTTTTATGCTATATCGTAGGATTGCTATTATTTGTTTATAATGCTTTTTCTTTAAAAAAATGGTTAGGGAAAGCTTTGGTAGTTGTAATCGTTATATTCCTTTCGCTTCCATTTATTCCTAATATTGATAAATATACTAGTCTTTTTGTCAAAGCCTTTGATACATCTACTATTGCATACGGTAATGAAGTAGGAGGTAGTAGTATTGGAATGCGTATCGTTCAGTTTACCGCAGTTCTTTATCATATAAAAGATCATCTATTATTTGGTAGAGGAAAAGATTTTTTTCTATTGATTTAGGTTTTGGAGAAGAGGGTATTAAAACATTGATTGATAAAGATCTACTCGGGCTGGAAAGTGTGTTGATGAATTTACTTCTAGAGAGAGGAATAGTCGGTGTATTGTTCTGGTGTGTCTTTTATGGAACATTGTTGTTCTGGGCTTTTAAATTGAGAAGATATGATAAATATGCGTATTCTTTATACTTCTCATTGTTGATTGTGTATTTAACATTCTCAAATATGACAGGAGAATTAAATAGTGTATTTCCTACATTGTTATTAATAGGTGGATGCTTAAGAATTTTAAAAGAAAAGAGTATGACTTATGAAGTTTAGTATTCTAATCCCCGCATATAAAAAAGCATATTTGCAGGAATGCATAGACAGCATACTGCGACAAACTTATGAATGTTTCGAACTCATCATCGTTGATGATGCGTCACCGGAAGATCTATATTCCATTGTATCGTTATATTCCGACCCTCGCATCAAGTATTATCGGAATGAAAAGAACTGTGGAGCAACTAATGTGGTAGATAATTGGAATATTTGTCTTGGTTATGCCACTGGGGATTATGCTATATGTATGGGAGATGATGATAAGTTCCTTCCTAATTGTTTGGAAGAGTATGTCAGGTTAATAGCAAAATATCCAGGTATCGGACTGCTTCATGGTTGGACGGAGATCATTGATGAGAATTCTACAGCCTATCAAAAAACAGTTCATAGATGTGAATATGAATCTGTCATTTCGCTCATTTGGCATAGATGGCATGTTTATAATCAACAGTTTATAGGGGATTTCTGCTTTGAGGCAGCATGGCTTCGCAAACAGGGAGGGTTCTATTTTCTACCTTTAGCTTGGGGAGCTGATGATATTTCCGCTTTTATAGGTGCTTCAAAGAATGGAGTAGCTAATACACAAAGTATTGTATTTCAATATAGGCGTAATCCGTATACAATCAGTTCTACGGGGAATGTAGAGCTGAAGCTAGAAGCAATTCTAAAGGAATATGAATGGTATAAGAAATTCTTGTGTCAAGTTCCCAATAATCAAGAAGATATTTTATATCATAGAGAGTTAGTAAGAAAGCTTGATGTCTATTTCCAAAAAAAATGGGACATAACTTGTCAAATGCGCTTAAGAATTCTAAACTATCAGTATTTATATGGATGTTTAGGCGTCGTAAATATAATATCTCTTTTAAAGCATTTGTTTATGCTCTTTCTGAAGCATTTAAATAAGTATGAGTGATTTATACTGATAAATATTGCAAAATAATTTTTTGTATAGTAAGTGCTTACCTATCCCCTGTTTTATATGAATAAGAAAAAAATATGCTGGATTACTCCAGATTGCTTCATTGATTGTGATTTGAATTATTTTAATATGCATGAAATCTTAAAGCATTATGATATTCATTGGATTGTACTGTTTAGTAGGAATAATAGGTTTAAAGAGTCAGACTTTGAACAAATAAAGAAAGAAAATACAAATCTAACAATTGAATTTTTTAGGTTTAATTATAAAATGCGCAATCCTAAGAATATTCTAACAAATATACGCCTTGGTAAGGCTATAAAAAGGCAAGCTCCTGATATTATCTATATGAATGATAGTATCTATTCACCATGGGAATTGCCAATGTTTTATTTATTACCCAAAAGACATTATATTCAAACAGCACATCAGGGAGAAGTTCATATAGGCATGGGGCATAAGAAATTATTAAATGTACTGCGCAGATTGGTTTATTCGCGAGTAAAATATGTCAATATGTTTTCTAAATCACAAGCAGGGCTTTTTCAAAAACATTTTCCTAATTCGAAGATATTTAAGATTCCTTTAGCTTTAAAAGACTTTGGTATTCCTACTATTGTGAAACCTAAAGATGGTATTATTCGATTCCTTTCATTTGGTACAATTAATTATGCTAAAAATATTGATTTGTTAATAGATGCTGCATGTGTACTTTATGATAAAGGATATCGAAACTTTAGGGTATCGATTAATGGTATGTGTAAAGATTGGAGTTTTTATCAGACAAAAATAAAATATCCAGAGCTTTTTGATATAGATATTCGGTCAATAGATAATTCTGAAATAGCTAATCTATTTGCTTCCGCTGACTATTTTGTTCAACCTTATAGAGTGGTGTCTCAAAGCGGTCCTACAAAGATTTCTTTTAATTATAATCTTCCGATTATAGCTTCGAATTTGCCAGGTTTTTCGGATGAGATTCTTGAAAATGTAAATGGATATCTTTTTGAACCAGGAAACGTAAACGATTTAGTTCGTGTAATGGCTTCTGCTATAGATACGTATACATGTGATTATAGTAAGTTGAAGGCTTCAATGGCAGAGCATACAGAACGGTATTATTCGGCAGAAAAAATAGCCTCTCAATATATAGAAATGTTTGATGAAGTATTATGTAGATAGTTTTTTAGATTAAAATCGTATGAAGGAAAAATTAAAGTTGGCTATTAAAGGAAATGTTTTTATCGTATGGCTACGTATTTTATTTGACAAAATAGGAGAGTCCTTTTCATTGACTTTGTATAGTGGAAGTACAAACCAGACAAAGGATATTTTTAAAAAACAGGCTGAATTACAAATCAGAATACATGCTTTGGAAAAGGGGATGTCTATTGGAAAAGTCAAAGTCGGTTTTGGAAAGGAAAAGGCTTTTGCTATCATAAAAGATCTTGCTGATTTGCTAAAAAGAGGAGGGGAAAAACAATTTGTTATAGAATCGGTTTCCGTATTGCAGAAATATGTAGAATTTAATAAGGATATGGGTGCTGATATGACAGAAGTGGAGATTTCTCTCCATAAGTTGTGTTCTTGTTACGATATTCAGATTATGGATGTAGGTGGAATATATAATCTTAGTTTGAAAGATATTTCTAGCAAATTGAAATCTCCATTTGATGAATTTTCTCAATTACGTTTTTCTATTCGCGATTTTGGATCCTTACCTGTGGATTTAGAACATGTGTGTGCCGCATTAAGACTTTGTGAACGTACTCCATCTGCTTGTAATAGGCAAAGTTGGAGAGTTCATGTGTATACGGAAAATAAGTTAGTTACAAAAATGTTCAAATTACAGGGAGGAAGCAAGGGGTTTAATGAACAAATGCAATGTGCTATTCTTGTATGTGGTGATTTGAGGAATTATGGTTTTTATGAACAAAATCTTCCTTTTGTTGATGGAGGTCTTTATGCAATGAATCTTCTTTACGCTCTTCATTATTATGGTTTAGCGACAATACCATTGACTATGGGGCATAAATGGAGAATTACAAAAAAATAAAACAGGAGATGCATCTCCCGAGTCATGAGGTTCCAGTTCTTTTGATAGGTGTAGGAACGTTTAAGGACAATTATAAAGTAGCAGTTTCGCATCGCTATTCGTATAATGAATATGTGAAATTCAATCAATAAATAATGAGAGTCGGATTACTGACTTTCGATGATGAAAAGAGAAAAATAATATTTAAAAGTTTTCTTGTAATAGCGATATAAAGATGAATCAATGAAAATATTAATAGTAACTTTTACAGGTGGAGTTAATCCTGGTACTATTATGCAAGCAATAGGGGTGCAAACAGCCTTCAAACAGTTGTATCCTAATGCTCATATAGAGTTCTTGGATTTTCCGGATTTTAAAAGAGGTAAATTATCTGTTAGGGGGAAAAATGATTCACTATGGCATACATTTTTACAGAAAGCGTTTGCTGCATTTCGTTTAATCAAATATAATAAACTTAGAAAGACGTATTTTAATTATTCTCCAAGGGTGGATATGTTCAATTACGACAAGGCGTCTATAGCTTTCATTAAACAGTATGATTTAGTTGTAATTGGAAGTGATACAATCTTAGAGCAAGGCTATAATTTAGATGGAACAAAAATTGGATTGAATTGGATGCCTTTATTTGTCCCAAAACTTTATTTTGCAGCTAGTGCCTCTCCAGCTACTTTTAATCCTAGTATTGACTTAAAAGAGGTGGTGGAAAAGGCTTTGTTTATAGGACTTAGAGATAACCTAACAGTACAGTTCTTTATTAACAAGCTCGGAATAGAAGCAAATCGTTTAGTTAAACAACCGGACCCTTCTTATTATTTAGATATTACAAAATTTATATTGCCTCAAAGATTAAAGAATAAAATTGATTCGAAAAAGAAATATGCTTTATACAATTTCAATTCGGACTTCCCATATCGGGAAAAAATGGCTGATAACTTGAGAAGCTTAGGTTATCAAGTCATTTCAACGGCTTATAATCCTTATGCAGATATGTGTTTTGATACAGTGGATGCTTTTGAATGGGCTGCAGTATTTCCATATATGGATATAATAGTAACAGAAAGATTTCATGATTCTGTTTTTGGTTTACGTAATTGTAGGCCAGTGGTAGCGATTGATTGGGATAAAAACAGATTTGCGGCTGAAGGGGATTCAAAAACATTTAGGATATTAGAAGATTATGGACATCAACATCTACATTTTAATCTGTGTGGCAGTGCAGATTTAACCACTATTTGTACTACTGTCGAAAATATAACTCATTTGTTTGATTTGAAGAAAATAAAGGAAGTAAATAATATTCAAACTGAATTTGCCAATAAGATTCTGATTGTTCTAAAAGATATTCTGTTAAGAAATAATTTGTTATGAAAAAATTAAAATATGCTATGTAATTTCCTCTTTGAGTAATCAAGGTCCTCCGAATGTCCTCTATAATATTATACAGTATATGGACTTTTCTATATTTGAAGTTTCGATAATTACGATGGTCCCGGAACAAGAAATTTCACGTATTGAGGAATTTAGGGTATTGCCGATAAGAATTATTCAAATGTCTCCGGATAAAATACAAAATCCTATTGCAATGTTCTTTACATTAAAGAAATCAGTGGAACGGATAAATCCGGATATTCTTCATACACATTGTCCTCGTTCAATGTTCTTAGTGCCATTTCTCTCATCTAAATATAAAAAAATAGAGACAGTTCATATCTTCCCGGGTATACAACAGAAAGTGCTGTATGGCAAATGGAAAGGAAAAATTGTAATTGCGCTTAGTCATTTTTTTACAAAGAAGATGGATTTGCCTATTGCTTGTTCGGAAAGTGTAGCACAAAGTTATTGGGATGAACAACACTATAAGATGAAAGCTATCCCAAATGGCTCTTCATTATCATTATGGAAATACGACAAAGAGCAAAAAGCGAAACTAAGAAAAGAGTTGGGATTAAAAGATGATGTGAAGTATTTTATTTTTATCGGGCGTTTTTCACAAGAAAAGAATCCAGATATGATAATACGTGCTTTTGAAGAACTAAAAGATGATAGAATCGGTCTTCTCTTGCTTGGTAATGGAGAACTATACGATGAACTGAAAAAGCATGAAACCGAAAATCTAAAAATGCCTGGATTTAAATCGAATATATATGATTATTTAAAAGCATCAGACTATTATATATCAGCTTCGGATGTAGAAGGGTTGGCTAATACGTTATTGGAAAGTATGACAGTTGGATTACCTTGTGTACTTTCTGATATCCCATCTCACAAAGAGGTTCTAAGTAAAGCAGAACAAACAATTGGATATACGTTCAATAACAAAGATATGAATGGATTAAAAAATGCTATGCATAGCATATTAGAAATTGATGAGGTTTGTGTTAGAACTCAAATTCAATCTCTCTTTCAAAAATATTATACAGCGCAAAAAATGTCGGAATCTTATCAAAAAGCTTATATTGGTTTGTTAAGTACATAACAAAATTCTAAAATAGGTGTATTGGAGTTGGATCGTTTTAAAGTTTCAAGAAATATTAAAAGTCTCTACATTAAAGAATTTACTTCAGAAATAATGTCTAAACGATATCAGAAAGAATATTTAAATTTTTTATCTAAATGAAAATTTTATATCTTATTCCTTGGCCAAAGCCTTTCGAGGATACAAATATTGATTTATCTGAAATAGTGAATACTCAATTTGGATATTATACTTTAAGAAATGAAAAGATAGATATTGTATGGTATACGCACAGTAGAACATCACATATATATAAAATATGTAAGTTTTTGAAGATGCCACAGTTAAATCAATTGTTTTGTCAAATAAAATTAATTGGAGGGGCAAAAATTATGATGTAATATATGTTGGCTTTGACATGCATTTATTGCCTTTAGCATTGTTTCGTCTTGTTGGATGGGTTAAAACTCCAATATTTGTTCTTTCACATTTCTCATATAGTACAAAATATACGGATAGCAGATGGAAAAAAATATATAAGAAAATCGAGCGATTTTTTGTCTATAAAGCAATAGATAAAATCTCATTTGCTTGTGAATCCCTTCTTGAAATAGCTAAAGAAGATTATCATATTCCTATTAGACATTGTAATGTTGCGAATTGGGGTGCTAATTTGTCTTTCTATAATAGAGGATTGTATAAACAACAGCTTCCAAACGGAGATTATTTTGTTGCAGCAGGAGGTATGAACCGTGACTATTCAACTTTAATAGAGGCTTTTAGATACATTGATTTGAAAAAGCCCGGAGTCAAAATATTTAGTAAATATAGAGATTATACAAAAGGACAATTATTACCACCAAATATTTCATTTGAGAATTTAATGGATGGATGTTCTTATTACGAAGCATACGTAAAGCTTCGTTATCATTATTATAATAGTATTGCGATTTTATTGCCAATAGATCACGCTAATGATGTCCCAAATGGCGCAACTGTTTTAGTGGAGGCTTTAGCAATGGGCAAGCCAATTGTTATTACAGAGGCTGACACGAATTATATTGATGTTGAAAAAGAGGGTGTGGGATTGACGGTAAAGAGGCATGATGTAGATGGCTGGATCAATGCTATAAATTTTTTAGTTGACAATCCGCAGAAAGTTAAATCAATGGGAGAAAATGCATATTTATTAGCAAAATCCAAGTATAATGATCAATCATTTGCTAATAATATTCTGATGCAAATGAAATATGTAAATAACTAACAGAATTTTAGATGACAAAAATATTAATTACCGGAGGCAGTGGATTTATTGGTACTAATCTTATTGAACATTTCCTTTTAAATCAGAATATTGAACTTCTTAGTATTGATATTGAAAAGCCCAAAATCAGTGCACATAATCGTATTTGGAAACAAATAAATATATGTGATAAGGAGAGTGTTGTATCTATATTTAGAGCGTTTCAGCCTGAAATTGTGATACATCTGGCTGCCCGTACAGATTTGAGAGGTGTTACGCTTCAAGATTATGATGCAAACATGAGTGGAGTGAGCAATGTGTTAGCGGCTATAAATGAAGCCGGAAGTGTACAGCGTGCAATTTTTGCATCTTCTATGTATGTTTGCGAACCGGGGTATATGCCCAAGGACTTTGAAGATTATGCGCCTCATACTCTTTATGGAGAGAGTAAAGTGGAAACCGAAAAAAGAATTAAAAAGGCCAATCCTACAACTTACATCTGGAGTATCATTCGGCCTACAAGCATTTGGGGGCCTTGGTTTGGCGAGCCTTATGATAAATTCTTTCATATTGTTCTGAAGCACATGTATTTTCATATGGGTGAAAAGGCTTGCAAAAAAACTTATGGTTATATTGATAATGCAATATATCAAATAGAATCAATTCTCCGGGCTTCTCCGAAAAAAGTCAATCGGAATATTTATTACTTAGGTGATTATGAGGCTTATTCGATCACAGATTGGGCTAATGAAATAGCAAACATTGAAAGTATTAAAATTCCTCATGTCCCTTATTTTTGCTTCCGATGGATGGGGTATGTGGGAGATTGCTTAAAAAAAATAGGGATAGCTTTCCCTATGACGAGTTTCCGATTGCATAATATGACAACGGACAATGTTCATAATCTGGAGCCTATAAAATCAATAGCGCCTCATTTGCCGGTATCGAGGGTAAAGGGCACCAAGGTTACTTTGGATTGGATTCATAAATATGAGTAAAAGAGGCAGTATGTGTTTCAATAAATAGATAAAGCGGATTTTTATGAGAGTTTCAATTATAACTTCGTGCTACAATCGTGCAGCAACGATTCGGAGTGCTATCGAGAGTGTTTTAGCACAGGACTATAATGACATAGAGTTTATTGTGGTGGATGGCTCCAGTACGGATGGTTCGTTGGATATTATCCGAGAATATGCGGATCGTATCTCGATTATTATATCGGAACCTGACCATGGTATGTATGAGGCTATCAATAAAGGTATTCGTGTGGCTACGGGAGAGATAATCGGATTGTTACATTCGGATGATTTTTTCTACGATAATGGGGTAGTTGGGCGCATTGTAGAACGGATGAAACGGACACATGCCGATTTCTTGTATGGTGATGGTCTCTTTGTGAATCCTGATGATACGAACAAAGTGGTGCGCAACTGGATTGGGGGAGGGTATCGTCTTTGGAAAGTGCGTCATGGATGGCTTCCTCTTCATCCCACTTGCTATATACGACGCGATGTAATGATGAGACAGGGGCTTTATAACGAGAGTTATAAAATTGCAGCTGATAGTGACTTATTGGTGCGTTATCTGTTGACCGGTGGACTTACGGTGACATATCTCAATGAATATATCGTGCGGATGCGTATGGGTGGACTTTCTACTGATAGCGCTAAACGTAAGAAGATGTGGGAAGAGGATATTAGGGTGTATGTCTCACACGGATTATGGCCTACTCTGACCAAGTTGGAAAAAATGGCTTGGAAAGTACCGCAATTTGTACTCGCATTACTGAAAAAATAGGTAATTATTCCAGATAAGAATTATAAAAATTTAGTTTATGCAGGAAGTCCAACGTTTTAACAAAGTCCTAAAATCTTTGGTCCTTTTGGGGGATCTTATTTTGCTGAACCTGCTTTTATGGGGATTTAATTTGTTTCTGGGTACCCGTTTCTGGTGTATCCATTGCGGTTCTATTTTTCAGGGAATGACTCTTATTACTCTGTGCTATTTACTTTGTAACATGCATTCAGGTGTTATTCTTCATCGTCCTGTAGTGCGTCCTGAACAGATTATGATCCGTGTTTTACGTAACATGGTTCCTTTTGTCTTTTTATCGGTTTGTACGTTGCTTGTTTTTCATTTTCATTTTTCTCATTCCCGCTATTTCGGACTGTTTTATATTGCACTGATAATTGTCATCATTAGCTACCGCTTAATTTCCCGTCACTTACTGGAGATTTATCGGAAAAAGGGAGGAAATGTTCGCAAGGTAGTATTGGTTGGGAGCCATGAGAATATGCAGGAACTTTATCATGCGATGACGGATGATCCTACGTCCGGTTATCGTGTACTGGGGTATTTCGAGGATTTTCCTTCGGACCGGTATCCGCAGGATGTTCCATACTTGGGACAACCCAATGAAGTAAGTGTTTTCTTAGAAAAACATGCGGGAGAGATCAATCAACTTTATTGTAGCCTTCCTTCTGTACGCAGTGCGGAGATTGTTCCTATCATTAATTACTGTGAAAACCATTTGGTCCGTTTCTTTAGTGTTCCAAATGTCCGTAATTATTTGAAACGTAGGATGCATTTTGAATTATTGGGGAATGTTCCTGTACTTTCCATTCGTTGTGAGCCATTGGAATCACTGGAGAACCGTATTATCAAGCGTGCTTTTGATGTTGTTTGTTCAGGGTTATTTCTTATTACGGTTTTTCCGTTCGTTTATATATTCTTTGGAATTGCGATCAAGTTAAGTTCTCCCGGTCCTGTTTTTTTCAAACAAAACGCAGTGGTGAGGATGGCCGTGAATTCTGGTGTTACAAGTTTCGTTCAATGAAGGTTAATGCGCAATGTGACACTCTTCAGGCTACGGAAAATGATCCTCGTAAAACACGTATCGGAGAGATAATGAGAAAGACGAGTGTGGACGAATTGCCTCAATTTATCAATGTATTGAAAGGAGATATGTCTATTGTAGGTCCTCGTCCTCACATGTTAAAACATACAGAGGAATATTCTAATCTGATAAACAAGTTTATGGTTCGTCACTTCGTTAAACCTGGAATAACTGGCTGGGCTCAAGTGACGGGCTTTCGCGGTGAGACGAAAGAGCTCTGGCAGATGGAGGGACGTGTGCAACGTGATATCTGGTATATAGAGCATTGGACTTTTTTATTGGACTTATATATTATGTATAAGACGGTGTATAATGCTATACATGGAGAAAAAGAAGCATATTAATAAAATAAAACTTAGGAATTAAAGGGCGTTTAATTATGAATTCAAGAATTATGATGAGAAGACTAAACAAAAGAAATTTGTGGCTACTATTGTTGCCATTCCTATTGGCTGGCTGTCAGTCTTATAAAAAGGTTCCCTATTTCCAGAATGTGGAAGTTGTGAACGAGGTAGAACAACAGGAAAAATTGTATGATGCCATGATCATGCCCAAGGATTTGTTGACTATTGTGGTATCGTGTACTAATCCTGAACTTGCGATACCTTTTAACCTGACAGTTGCCAGCAATGCCGGAATAGCTGTGAGTACTTCGTCTTATGTGACTACTCAACCTGTATTACAGCCTTATTTGGTAGATAATGAAGGAAACATAAATTTTCCGGTGTTAGGAGAATTGAAGTTAGGAGGCTTAACGAAAAGGGAAGCAGAACAGCTGATTATAGATAAATTGAAGCCTTACATGAAGGAGACTCCCATCGTAACGGTCCGTATGGTAAATTATAAAATATCTGTTATCGGTGAGGTTACCCGTCCCGGAACTTTTACTATCTCTAATGAGAAAGTGAATCTGTTGGAGGCATTGGCTATGGCTGGTGATATGACGGTATACGGTCTTCGTGATAATGTAAAGTTGATTCGTGAAGATGCAAACGGCAAACAGCAAATTGTAACTTTGGATTTGAACAAGGCCGAAACCATTCTTTCACCTTACTATTGGTTGCAACAGAATGATATTGTTTATGTAACTCCCAATAAAGCAAAGGCTCGAAATTCAGATGTAGGTAACAGTACCAGTCTTTGGTTCTCTGCCACCTCTATCTTGGTATCCATCGTCAGTCTATTAGTAAATATTTTAAAATAATGATTTGTAATGAAAGAAACAGATTTCAACGAAGCACAAGAATCTAAGGAAGAAAATATAGACGTTAAGGAACTATTGTTTAAATATTTGATCCACTGGCCTTGGTTTGTGGGGGCGGTTGTGGCGTGTTTGATTGCGGCATGGGTCTATTTGTATGTATCCACTCCCGTATATAATATTTCCGCTACGGTTTTAATAAAGGATGATAAGAAAGGGGGGAGTGCCGGAATGCTTTCCGGGTTGGAGAGTCTGGGATTGGATGGTATGATCTCTTCTTCGCAGAATATTGATAACGAGATTGAAGTTCTCCGTTCAAAGACTATCGTCAAAGAGGTGGTTGAAGATTTGGGACTCTATATTTCTTATACAGATGAGGATGAGTTTCCTTCCAGGAACATGTATAAGACTTCACCTGTACAAGTGAGTCTGACTCCGCAGGAGGCTGATTTGTTGGAGGAGCCGATGATTGTGAAAATGGCATTACAACCACAGGGAAGTATGGATGTGACTGTGAAAATTGACGATGATGAATATCAGAAACATTTTGAGAAATTGCCGGCGGTTTTTCCTACCGATAAAGGGACATTGGCTTTTTTCCTGACGCCGGACTCGGTATTATCTTCTAAAAGAACATCGGAAGAAACTACAGCTTCGGAAAAGACTACACGCAATATAACAGCAACAATTAATAAGCCTTTGGCTGTAGCGAAATGGTGTTGCAAGAATATGACTATAGAACCCACTTCCAAAACTACTTCTGTAGCTGTCATATCGTTGAAAAACTCAAATGTGCAGCGAGGCAAAGATTTTATCAATAAACTATTGGAGATGTATAATATCAATACGAATAATGATAAGAATGAAGTGGCACAGAAAACTGCAGAATTTATCAATGAACGTATTGGAATTATTTCAAAAGAACTCGGTAGCACGGAAAAGGATTTGGAGAGTTTTAAACGTGGGGCAGGTATTACGGATTTGACCAGTGATGCTCAGATCGCTTTAACTGGTAGTGCTGAATATGAAAAGAAGCGTGTAGAGAATCAAACCCAGATTAATTTGCTGCAGGATCTTCAGAAATATATGCAGAATGAAGGTTATGAGGTTCTGCCCAGTAATATCGGATTGCAGGATTTGAATCTTGCGGCTGCCATTAATCGTTATAATGATGTGCTTGTTGAGAGAAAACGTTTGCTGCGTACGTCAACAGAGAATAATCCTACCATTATAAACCTGGATACCAGCATTAGTGCAATGAAAGAGAATGTGCAAGTTTCTTTAGACAGGGTGTTGCGTGGATTGTTTATCACAAAGGCAGATCTGGATCGTGAAGCGAGCCGTTATTCCCGTCGCATTAGTGAGGCACCTGGGCAGGAGCGCGAATTTGTGAGTATTGCGCGTCAGCAGGAAATTAAGGCCGGACTCTATTTGATGCTTCTTCAGAAACGTGAGGAAAATGCTATAACTCTGGCTGCTACAGCCAATAATGCGAAGATTATAGATGAAGCTATAGCAGATGATGCTCCTGTGGCTCCTAGAAGTAAAATTACTTATTTGATCGCTTTGATACTAGGAGTCGGAATTCCGGTAGGGGTTATATATTTGCTTGAATTAACCAAATTCAAGATTGAAGGTCGTGCAGATGTAGAAAAACTTACTAGTGCACCTATTGTCGGTGATATCCCGTTGACAGATGAAAAGCAGGGAGCTATTGCTGTATTTGAGAATCAAAACAACCTGATGAGTGAAACTTTCCGCAATGTCCGAACGAATCTTCAGTTTATGCTTGGAAATGGCAAGAAGGTGATTTTAGTTACTTCCACAGTCAGTGGTGAAGGTAAATCTTTTATCTCTGGTAATCTTGCTATCAGTCTTTCTTTATTAGGGAAGAAGGTAGTAATAGTTGGTCTTGATATCCGCAAGCCAGGTTTGAATAAGGTATTCAATATATCAAAAAGAGAACAAGGTATAACTCAATATTTGGCTAATCCGGAAAAGAATTTGATGGATTTGGTACAGCTCTCTGATGTCAGTAAGAATCTCTATATTCTTCCTGGTGGAACAGTTCCTCCTAACCCGACAGAATTGTTAGCACGTGATGGATTGGATAAAGCGATTGAGACTCTCAAAAAGAATTTTGATTATGTGATTCTCGATACTGCTCCTGTCGGTATGGTAACTGATACCTTATTAATAGGACGTGTGGCTGATTTATCTGTTTATGTATGTCGTGCGGATTATACCCGTAAGAATGAGTATACTTTGATTAATGAACTTATTGATGGAAATAAGTTGCCTAACCTATGTACAGTAATAAATGGCTTGGATTTGAAAAAAGAAAGTATGGTTATTATTACGGTTATGGTAAATATGGCAAGTATTATGGTTATGGTAAACGATACGGCTATGGTTATGGATATGGAGAACAATCTGGTAAGGAAGAATAAATCCATTGATAACCAAGATATTTTAAAATTAATAATGTCATAGAGTGGTTTATAATACTTTACACAAAAGTGAGATGAAACATGTAGGTCCCTAACTTTATGCTACACACATGAAGAACCCTACATTTTGTGGTCAGGAAATATACAGCGGTGTATTCCTGATCAACGCCCTCATGTCGGTGTAAATCCGATGTGATTTCTATAATATCAACTGTCTGTGAAGATCGTTGATATTTTTTTTGTAAAACAGTGAATGGTGCGATGAATATTTTTTGTAGCTTTGTGAAAAATCGAATTGAAATGGAAAATTTACGAAGATACCCCATCGGAATACAGACTTTTTCGGAAATACGGAAAAGTAATTACCTTTATATTGATAAAACGGAATATGTGTATTGGATGGTACATTTCACTAAATACGTATTCTTGAGTCGTCCTCGTCGTTTTGGTAAGTCATTGTTGACTTCTACATTACATAGTTATTTCTCTGGTCAGAAAGAATTATTTCAAGGGTTGGCTATAGAAAAGCTGGAAAAGGAGTGGACGGAATATCCAGTGCTTCACTTTGATATGAGTACAGCCAAGCATGCAGACTGTGAACAGCTGTTGCAAGAGTTGAATATGAAGCTAATTCGTTATGAGGAGGTTTACGGAAAGATGGAGGGAGAGGTTAATCCAAATCAGCGTCTGGAAGGACTCATCAAGCGCGCTTACGAGCAGACAGGGAAACAAGTGGTTGTGCTGATAGATGAGTACGATGCTCCTCTGCTGGATGTAGTACACGAGGAAGAGAGGCTTGGCGTATTACGTAACATCATGCGCAATTTCTACAGCCCTCTTAAAGCGTGTGATCCTTATTTGCGGTATGTGTTTTTGACCGGTATCACCAAATTCTCCCAACTTAGTATATTTAGTGAATTGAACAATATCAAGAATATTAGCATGAATGAGTCTTATGCTGCCATTTGCGGTATTACAGAAAACGAGATACTTGTCCAAATGAAAGATGATGTAGACGCATTAGCCCAAAAACTGGAGGTTACTTCTGAAGAGGTATTGGCAAAACTGAAAGAAAACTACGACGGCTATCATTTCACTTATCCGTCTCCTGATATATATAATCCATTCAGTTTGCTTAACGCTTTTGCAGATGGTAAATTTAATTCTTATTGGTTTGGTAGTGGTACGCCTACTTATTTGATAAAGATGCTGGATAAATTTGGTGTAGCGCCTTCCGAGATAGGGAGAAAAACTGCGGTTGCGGAGGATTTTGATGCACCTACAGAAAGAATGGTGAGCATTACTCCATTGTTATATCAAAGTGGCTATATCACGATAAAAGATTATGATAAGGAGTTAGATTTATATACATTGGATATTCCTAATAAGGAGGTAAGAATAGGTTTGATGAAAAGTCTTCTTCCTAATTATGTTGCTAGTAAAACACCGGAAACCAATACTATGGTAGCTTATCTTTCCCGTGATATTCGTAATGATGATATGGATGCTGCTTTACGTCGTTTGCAAACGTTTCTATCTACCATTCCTCAATGTGATAATACGAAATATGAGGGGGCACTACCAACAGATGTTTTATATTATATTCAGTTTGTTGGGCTATTATGTAGATGTGGAGGTTCGTACTGCCAGTGGACGGGTGGATATGGTGCTTCGTACAAAGACTACGTTGTATGTGATGGAATTGAAACTGGACAAGAGTGCGGATAGGGCGATGGAGCAAATTGATCTGAAGAATTACCCCAAACGTTTTGCTTTGTGCGGATTGCCTATAGTAAAGGTGGCTGTCAGTTTTGATAGCGAACAGTGTACAATAGGGGAATGGAAAATTCTAAAAGTTTAATTATATTGCTGATTAATAAATTGTTATATACTAGTATGAATATAAAGAGCTCCGCAAGGGGCTTTTTTCTTTTCTATCCGGAATAAAAGCTTCACCTTTGCAGTGTTGATCAACAAAACGTGAATAAATAATTTGAATTTAAATCTTTAAAAAACGTAGTATGAGTGTAATTTACAAAGTCATTACGCGCCCAACAGATCCGCGTGTTCCCAATTCTCCCAAGAGATATTATCCGCATCTGATCACTTTAGGTCAGTCTGTCAACCTGAAATATATTGCACAGAAAATGCAGGATCGTTCTTCGCTGTCTGTCGGTGATATCAAGAGTGTGATCCAGAATTTTGTGGAAAAGATGAAGGAACAGTTGTTGGAAGGTAAGTCTGTGAATATTGAAGGTCTGGGCGTCTTTATGTTGACTGCCCGTTCGAAAGGTGCCGAACTGGCGAAGGATATTAATGCAAAAAGTGTAGAGAGTGTTCGTATCTTTTTCAGGCGAATAAAGAGCTGCGCGTTACAAAGACTGCCACCCGTGCAGATGAGAAGTTGGATTTGATTAGCTTGGATGAATATCTGAAGAAGCTTAATATGACAATTTCTCCTAATGATCCTGAAAAACCGGATGATGGCGGAGAAGAAGGCGGAGGAAATGAAGGTGGCGGTAGCGGAGAAGCACCGGATCCTGCCGCATAATGAATTGTCAATTAACGATTGATGGTTAGGGTGTTTATTTAGTGTTTAATAAAAAAGAAAAATGTCTATGAAAAAAACGTGGAGTATTATTTTGAAAGTGATTATTGCTGTTGCTGGTGCAATTGCCGGAGTGGTCGGTGTACAGGCAGCAAACTTGTAATTGATTATCTTATAAATAGGTATATTTATGAATGAATAACAGGCGGGAAAAATCCCGCCTGTTTTTTGTTTTGGGATATATTAGAGAATTATACTTCTTCACATACTCTCATTTCCATTCCTTTATACACTACTACAATCTTATGCAACAGTGTGGTACCAATTGCATTTTTCACTGTATCAGTATTAGCATAACGGTTTGTCTGAGCGATACCTTCCAATCGTAATTCTTCCACACGATTCTCTGAATCTTTGTATTTTGGCATATTTTCAACTCGATTATGTAGCTGTGTTTCATGTCGGGATAAATATCCAATAATGGAGATAGGAAGATGTCGGCATATCCTTCTTGTGTGTCTGCCTCCGAAATGGGACGGTAGAATCGGTTTTGTGCAGTCATGGCTAATGTGAAACCATGCACGAAAAATTCTCCCTTTTGTTTGTCACGCTGGGAGGCATAACTCTTCAGGCAATCGGCTATATAATCAAAATATGCTTTCCATGTACCTCGATAAGCGAGTGAACTGGATAATTCATTTTTTTCATAATTACTGAAGCTTAAGTTGGCTTCATTGTAAGTGTTCAATAGATAGGTGTAAAGCTGTTCGCGGACTACCTGATTAGGAATGGTGAGTTTGCACTTTCCTTCATGTGTACCATTAATAGTAAGCATACCAAAATAATAGAGTAGACTGATGAAGTTGTCTGGATCAATAATACTGGCGGCTGGAAATCCTTTCTTCACTTCTCCAGTGATGTAGCCTTGGCTTATTAAGGTTTGTATGATGGAAGCATCGTGGGCAAACTCCTTATCTTTGCGGATGAGCATACGCAATTTCTCGTAGTCAATACGGATGTTGTCTTCTACCATGTCCTTCGGTACTTCACCGTATCGGATGTAGTTTTTGACGAAATAAAGCACCATGTTGGAATTGTACATAGTGGTTTGACCATAACATTCTTGTGCAAAGCAGTAATTATCATACCACGGTTTCATAATTTCTATCAACTCATCGATGGTATGGTTGAAATGCCCTGTATTAGAATAATAAGTTAACATTTCGCGAACTTCACTTTCTGTGAATCCCATCATTTCATTGAATTCTGATGAAAGGGAGTAATTAGTGCCGATATTGAAGCCGCTGGTCAAGTCATCCATCGTTACGGGACTGACACCTGTGATGAAACAACGTTTGATGCTGGAGTCGGTACCGGATTTTATTTTATTGAAGAAGGCACGTAAATAACCTTCTTTGTGTGTCTCATCAGTGTAACGGTTCAGGCTGTCGACATCAGAGAGTATTGTATTGGTGAAATGGTCATATTCATCAATGAAGAGATAAATCTTTTGATTTACCCGGGCGCATTCCGTAAACAGATATTCGAATTGGCTGACCGCCCCGTCTTTTTCGTTCATTTTTTCTTTGATTCCTTCGGGTAAATAGTCGGCATAAACATCGCAGAAATAGTCAAATATGATTTTGCAATGTTCGTCCAGACCTTTGCGGTAGCTGTGTAAGTCTCCACTGATTCCTAGAAAAATTTATTTTATTACTAGATAGCTATTACGGTCTTTCGTAGGGTGCTTTCCGATATAAAGGTCGCCAAATAAAGCGTCAAACTTATCTTTGGTACGTATGTCATAATAATGTTGAAGCATATTCAAGGTCAGACTTTTTCCGAATCGACGCGGACGGATAAAAAAGAAGAAACGATCCGACTGCTCTATCAAAGGGATGAAAGAGGTTTTATCCACGTAATAATAATTGTCCAAACGGATGTCCTCGAAGTTCATCATACCATAAGGTAACAACTTCCTGTCTGATAATACATATTCCATAATTTATGCCTTTTATATGAATATACTTTGAATAAGTGTAGACAAAGATACTTCCTTTCCGCTACTTTCCCAAACAAACGTTCTTTCTTTTTGGTTTCGTGCTATTTGTTAGAAGTGTCACTCTATATTTTAACAAAATAGAAAATCTAATCAAACTCGTTGGCTGAATAGCGGATTTTATCTACCTTTGCACCTTAATTTAATGCGTCATTTTAAGCAAGAAAAACATGATTCGAAAAATAATAAAGGCTCTTTGGATATTTCTGGCAGTCATTGTGTTGGCTATTGTTGTCATCTTTGTCTCTATCTCAAAGGGGTGGATTGGCTATATGCCTCCTGTGGAGGAACTTGAGAATCCGAGCTATAAATTTGCAACGGAGATTTTTTCTGAAGATGAAAAAGTGCTTGGTACGTGGTCTTATAGTAAGGAAAATCGGGTATATACAGCTTACAAGGATTTGTCTCCCAGTATTATCAATGCTCTTATTGCGACGGAAGATGTCCGTTTTGTTAAACATTCTGGAATTGATGCCAAAGCATTGTTCCGTGCGTTTGTGAAACGTGGTTTGATGTTTCAGAAAAATGCAGGTGGAGGTAGTACTTTGTCGCAACAGCTTGCCAAACAGTTGTTTACGGAAAAAGTGGCGAGAAATACACTGCAACGTCTTTTCCAGAAACCGATTGAATGGGTGATTGCGGTGAAGCTTGAACGTTACTACACCAAAGAGGAAATCTTGAGTATGTATCTCAATAAGTTTGATTTTCTGAATAATGCGGTTGGTATTAAAACTGCTGCACATACATACTTCGCATGCGAACCGAAAGATTTGAAGATCGAAGAGGCAGCTACGTTGGTAGGGATGTGCAAGAATCCTTCACTTTATAATCCGGTCCGTTTCAACGAACGTTCCCGTGGCCGTCGTAATGTAGTGCTTGAGCAGATGCGTAAAGCTGGTTATATCACAGATGCAGAATGTGATTCTTTGCAGGCTCTTCCGTTGAAACTAAAATATAACCGCGTTGACCACAAAGAGGGATTGGCTACTTATTTCCGCGAATATCTCCGTGGTGTGATGACAGCACCGAAACCGGTAAAAAGTGATTATCGTGGTTGGCAAATGCAGAAATTCTACGAAGATTCTATCGCGTGGGAAACTAACCCGTTGTATGGTTGGTGTGCAAAAATAAAAAGAAAGACGGTACGAATTATAACATCTATACAGATGGATTGAAGATTTATACGACGATCAATTCACGTATGCAGCAATATGCAGAGGATGCAGTAAAAGAGCATTTAGGTGATTATTTGCAACCTGTGTTTTTCAAAGAAAAAGAGGGAAGCAAAAATGCTCCATACGCAAGATCACTGCCGGAAAAACGAGTGGAGGAGTTGCTGACAAAAGCTATGAAGCAGACGGATCGTTATCGTCTTATGAAAGAGGCGGGAGCTTCGGAACAGCAGATTCGTAAAGCGTTCGATACCCCGGAAGAAATGACTGTCTTTTCCTGGAAGGGAGATAAAGATACAATTATGACACCGATGGATTCCATCCGTTACTACAAATCTTTCCTGCGAACAGGATTCATGTCGATGGATCCGGTAAGCGGGCATGTGAAGGCTTATGTAGGCGGACCGAATTATGTATATTTCCAGTATGATATGGCAATGGTGGGACGTCGTCAGGTGGGATCTACTATCAAACCGTATTTGTATACATTAGCAATGGAAAATGGCTTTTCTCCTTGCGACCAGACACGCCACGTAGAGCAAACGTTGATTGATGAGAACGGAACTCCTTGGACGCCTCGTAATGCAAACAATAAACGTTATGGGGAAATGGTGACTCTGAAGTGGGGATTGGCTAATTCTGACAACTGGATTTCTGCTTATCTGATGGGCAAACTGAATCCGTATAATCTTGTACGTTTGATCCATAGTTTTGGGGTTCGTAATAAAGCAATCGACCCGGTGGTTTCGCTTTGTCTGGGACCTTGTGAAATTTCTGTGGGTGAGATGGTAAGTGCATATACAGCTTTTGCCAATAAAGGAATTCGTGTAGCTCCATTGTTTGTTACACGCATTGAAGATAGTGATGGTAATGTGCTTTCTACCTTTGCACCGCAAATGGAGGAGGTGATAAGTATTTCAAGTGCATATAAAATGCTGGTTATGTTGCGCGCCGTTATTAATGAAGGAACAGGTGGGCGTGTTCGTCGTTATGGAATTACCGCCGATATGGGTGGGAAAACAGGTACGACCAATGATAACTCTGATGCCTGGTTTATGGGATTCACTCCTTCATTGGTATCCGGTTGTTGGGTAGGTGGTGACGAACGTGACATCCATTTCGGTAAAATGACCTATGGACAGGGAGCTGCTGCTGCTTTGCCTATTTGGGCATTGTATATGAAGAAAGTGTATGATGACCCGACTTTGGGATATGACCAGCAGGAGAAATTTAAACTTCCTGAAGGATTTGATCCGTGTGCCGGTTCGGAAACTCCGGACGGAGAGGTGATAGAAGAGGGGGATTGGACGATCTTTTAACTAAGTCTGAAATAAGTATTAAGTATAAAGTATTAAGTATTAACCGTAGCGTTTGGGGCACTGAACTGTAGGTGTAATATCTCTAATATCTAATGTTTAATACTTAATACCTAATACTTAAATACTTATTTTTAATGCATAGGTATATTGTTTGCATAGGGAGTAATTACAACAGGAAAGAGAATTTGACTTTTGCCAGACAGGAACTGACTGAATCGTTCTCTTCTATATGTTTTGCGCCCGAATTGGAAACTGAACCTTTATTTTTAAGAATCCGGCCTTGTTTGCCAACCAAGTGGTTATGTTCTTTTCCGATAAAGATGAAGAGGTAGTGAGGAAAATGCTGAAAGATATAGAACAGAGGTCCGGACGTCGTCCGGAAGATAAAAAAGAGGAGAAAGTTTGTCTGGACATTGACATGCTTTTATATGATAACAAAATAGTAAAACCGGAGGATTGGCAAAGGGGATATATACAACAGTCATTATCTGCCTTCCATTCTTCATTATTTATTAAGTAGATGAAATTTCTTGGAATTATACCTGCCCGCTATGCATCCACTCGTTTTCCTGCAAAACCGTTGGCTATGTTGGGTGGAAAAACTGTTATACAACGTGTGTATGAGCAAGTGGCTGGCGTTTTGGATGACGCTTATGTAGCCACGGACGATGAGCGTATTGAAGCTGCTGTCAAGGCGTTCGGAGGTAAGGTTGTGATGACTTCTGTTCATCATAAAAGCGGTACGGACCGCTGTTATGAAGCCTGTACAAAGATTGGAGGTGACTTTGATGTCGTGGTCAATATACAAGGAGATGAACCTTTTATTCAGCCTTCACAATTGGATGCGGTAAAGGCTTGTTTCGAAGATGTAACCACGCAGATTGCCACGCTGGTGAAACCTTTTACTGCAGATGAACCGTTTGCTGTACTGGAAAACGTAATTCACCGAAAGTGGTAGTCAATACGAACTGGAACGCGCTTTATTTTAGCCGATCCATTATTCCTTATCAGCGTAATGCCGAGAAACAGGACTGGCTGAAGGGACATACCTACTACAAGCATATCGGACTGTATGCCTATCGTACAGATGTGCTGAAGGAGATAACCATGCTTCCGCAGTCTTCTCTGGAACTGGCTGAATCTTTGGAGCAGCTCCGTTGGCTGGAGAACGGATATAAAATAAAGGTGGGCATTAGTGAAGTAGAAACCATCGGAATCGATACCCCGCAAGATTTGGAACGGGCAGAAGAGTTTTTGAAGAATAGAATCTAATCGTATGGATCGTAAAATACAACCTGAAATACAAACCCTGAAAAATTTTCGTATACTTCCTCCCGTCCGAATGACATTGCCAAATGGTATTCCATTGACTGTTATTAATGCGGGTGAACAGGAAGTAGTACGCATAGATGTGCTTTTCGCTGGAGCCCGTTGGCAGCAGTCGCAGAAACTGCAAGCCTTGTTTACAAACCGGATGTTGCGCGAAGGTACGACAAAATATACGGCTGCTACCATTGCCGAGAAACTGGATTACTACGGTTCGTGGCTCGAACTGTCCAGCTCGTCGGAGTATGCATACATCACTGTTTATTCGTTGAATAAGTATTTGGCGAAAACATTGGAAGTGGTAGAATCCATGATTAAAGAACCGCTTTTTCCGGAAAAAGAATTGCATACTATCCTCGATACCAATATCCAACAATATCTGGTCAATACTTCCAAAGTTGATTTCCTGGCACATCGTGGTCTGTTGAAGTCGCTTTATGGCGAACAGCATCCATGTGGTAAAATAGTGGTGGAGGAAGATTATCATGCTATCACTCCGGAAGTGCTTCGTGAATTTTATGAACGGTATTACCATTCGGGCAATTGCTCTATTTTCTTATCCGGCAAGGTGACGGAGGATATTATCAGCCGGGTGACGGATACATTCGGCACTTCTTTTGGTCAACATCAACAGCCGGCATCGAAATTAAGTTTTTCTTTTACTGCCGTTCCCGAAAAGAGGATTTTTATAGAACGTGAGGATGCCATGCAGAGTGCTGTAAAGATGGGATATACAACCATCACTCGTAACCATCCTGATTATCTGAAACTCCGGGTATTGATGACTTTATTCGGAGGCTATTTCGGCAGTCGTCTGATGTCTAATATCCGTGAAGAAAAGGGGTATACTTATGGCATTTCAGCAGGAATCATGTTTTATCCGGATAGCGGATTGCTGGCTATATCGACAGAAACGGATAATGAATATGTGGAACCGTTGATACAGGAAGTATATCATGAAATTGACCGTCTGCATCAGGAACCTGTGTCGATGGAAGAACTGACTATCGTACGCAACTATATGTTGGGCGAAATGTGCCGTAGTTATGAGTCTCCTTTCTCACTTTCGGATGCATGGATCTTTATTGCTACTTCCGGTCTGGATGATGACACTTTTCACGTTCTCTGCTGGCTGTAAACGAGGTTACTCCTGCAGAAATACAAGATTTGGCACAGCGCTATTTGTGCAAAGAGACATTAAAAGAGGTCATTGCAGGTAAAAAGTTGTCATAAATTGCTTTCCGAAAGTGGGCTGTTTGGGATAGAAATTGTATCTTTGTCCAAATTGTAATTCTAAAATGAGTAACGACTAAAACCAATGAGGAAATATCTATATACTACACTTTTATTGGCTCTCCTCGCACAAGAGGGAGTAATGGCACAAGAAAATGAAGGAAAAAAAGGCGGATTTTTCGGAAAAATTAAAGATACATTCTCCACTGAAATAAAGATTGGCAACTATACTTTTAAAGATGGTAGTGTCTATACGGGAGAAATGAAAGGCCGAAAACCGAACGGAAAAGGAAAACGGTTTTTAAAAACGGTGATGTCTTTGAAGGTGAATATGTGAAAGGGAAACGTGAAGGATATGGAATTTATATGTTCCCCGACGGAGAAAAATATGAAGGACAGTGGTTCCAGGATCAGCAGCACGGAAAAGGTATCTATTATTTTATGAATAATAACCGTTACGACGGTATGTGGTATCAGGATTATCAGCATGGTGAAGGAACTATGTATTATCATAACGGTGATTTGTATGTAGGTCATTGGGTAAATGATAAGCGTGAAGGCGAAGGTACATATACTTGGGCAAACGGTGCCAAATATACCGGTCACTGGAAAAATGATAAGAAGAACGGTAAAGGTATCATGAACTGGGATGACGGCTGTAAATACGATGGAGACTGGAAAGATGATGTTCGTCACGGAAAAGGGGTATTTGAGTATACCAATGGAGATAAATATGATGGTGACTGGGCGGATGATATTCAACATGGAAAAGGTACTTATTACTTTCACACGGGCGACCGTTATGAGGGCTCGTATCTCTTAGGTGAGCGAACCGGTCCAGGAGTTTATTACCATGCTAACGGTGATAAATATGTAGGTAATTTCAAGAACGGCATGCAAGACGGAAAAGGTACTTTTACCTGGGCGAATGGTGCTGTGTATGAAGGAAGCTGGAAAAATAATAAACGTGATGGTAAAGGAGTTTATAAATGGAGCAATGGCGATGTTTATGACGGTGACTGGAAAGATAACCGTCCCAATGGACAAGGCACTCTGAAAACTGTTGCTGGTATGCAATATAAAGGTGGGTTCGTTGATGGATTGGAAGAGGGTCAAGGCGTACAAATCGACAAAGATGGTAATCGCTTCGATGGCTTTTTCAAACAAGGAAAGAAGGATGGCCCTTTTGTCGAAACAGATAAAGATGGAAAAGTGATTAAAAAAGGAACCTATAAATTCGGAAGACTCCAATAAAATGATGAATGATGAATGAAAAATTGGTTGCTTACTATCACCAATTCAAATTCTTAGTATGTTGAGACAAATAAGAAAGCCGGCTAAACTTGAAATTAGCCGGCTTTCTTATTCTTCATTCTTCATTTATCATTCTTCATTTAAATGATATATTGTGAACTGATAGATTCGTTATTCATTACTCGTTTGATTGTTTCAGCAAACATGTCGGCAATGCTTAACTGTTTCACTTTCGGGCATTTCTTAGCATAAGGGATGCTGTCAGTAAATACCATTTCTGTCAGGGCAGACTCTTGCACACGGAAAGAAGCCGGATCAGACATTACGCAATGACTGGCGATAGCGCGTACAGATTGGGCACCGGCTTCCAACATGATGTTGGCTGCTTTGGTGATTGTTCCTGCTGTGTCTACGATATCATCAATCAAGACAACGTTTTTACCTTCCACGTCACCGATGATTTGCATAGATGCTACTTCATTGGCTTTTTCACGTGATTTGTTGCAGAGTACCAATGGTACGCCGAGGTATTTGGAGAAAGTGCTAGCACGTTTTGAACCTCCTACGTCCGGTGTAGCAATAACCAGATTTTCCAATTGCAATGACTGGATGTAAGGGAGGAATACAGCTGATGCGTACAAGTGATCTACCGGGATATTGAAGAATCCCTGGATCTGGTCAGCATGCAAATCCATCGTAATCAGTCGGTCGATACCTGCAACAGACAGCAGATCAGCTACCAACTTAGCCCCGATAGATACACGAGGTTTGTCTTTTCTATCCTGACGAGCCCATCCAAAATAGGGGATTACAGCCACAACGCTCTTTGCTGATGCACGTTTAGCAGCATCAATCATCAGGAGAAGTTCCATTAAGTTGTCTGAGTTAGGGAAAGTGGATTGAACCAGGAATACATGTGCGCCACGAATTGACTCCTCGTATGAAACCGCAAATTCGCCATCGGCAAAATGGGTAATGTTCATATTTCCCAGAGGACAATCCAGGCTCGCGCAGATTTTTTCTGCAAGATATCTCGAGTTCGTTCCCGAGAATACCATAAAGGGTGCTTTTTCGCTCATTTTGTAATAGATGTTACCTATTTGTTAATTTGCCTGCAAAGGTAGGAATTTCTCTTATTATTTAGAAGGACTTATTGTATAAAAAATATTTTTCTCTCCAACTTATCGGAAATATTTGTAGATTTGCTTTCTGAAAACAGTTAATAGTCAAAAATGAGTTCACGTTTTCCTTTATATATAATAGGTATAGTGTTGTTTACCTCTTTTTTTTCGTGCACTGATATGGTGCCGACCAAAGAGGTGCGCCTGATTGATTCTTTAAACGGGAAAGCGTATACTTATCGTTATCGAAGCTTGGATTCCTCCTATAAATATGCCAATGAAGCTTATCAACAGGTAAATTTTTATAAGTCGGGGAAAGCGGAGGCATCTAATAATCTCGGATTCTGTGCTTTTATGGCGATGGATTTTGACCGGGCGGAAGCGTTGCATAAGGAAGTATATAAACTGACTAAAAATGAGCTTGAACTGTTGATTGCTGATATCGGACTGATGAAGATTTGTCAGCGGACAGCTATGAACAAAGAATTTTATGATTATCGTAACAGTGCGCTCCGGCGTATGAAACGTATTCGGGAAGAGAGTGATTTGTTTGCTGACCGCCACGAGGCACTTCGACTGGATTATGCTTTCACCGAATTTTTCATTGTGTCTTCTATTTATTACTATTATCTTCAGCAAAGGCAGGAAGCCATCGCATCTCTCAATCAGATCCCGGAAGATGAAGTATTGGCAGATACGAATCAGTTGCTTTATTATCATTATATCAAAGGATCGGCTTCATTGGTGGAAGCCACCAAGCCGGAGGACAGGAAAATGCGTGAGTTCGACCAGCTATATATTACCTGGCGGACTGCGGTTCAGACTAATCATCCTTATTTCGAAGGAAATGGTCTGCAAGGGTTGGCTAATCTGATGGTTTCTCCCAATAACTTCGAACTCTTCCGAACAAGGAGGGGATATGCGCTGGATCAGTTCGGTTTTCCTGTAGATTCGCTTTTGCCTTTGCGAATGGCACAGCTTGCGCTTGAAAAATTCCGGGAGTATAATGATTTGTATCAGATTGCCGGTGCGTATGTATCTATCGGTAAGTATATGAATGAGCACGGACGTTATTCGGAAGCATTGGATACGCTTACAAAAGCGTTAGATTGTGTGAACCAACACCATATGCTTTATTATCATCATGCAGTGGATACGTTGGACAAGTTGCGTATTTATGCGGAAGGAGATACGACATATACTGGAGTTCCGTGGATTATGGAGGAAGACGTAAGGACGGTGCCTGAATGGATTTCGAGGATTCGGGAACAATTGAGTGTATCGTATGCCGGGCTTGGAATGAAGTATGCTTCTGATTACAACCGAAATATATATCTGGATATTCTGAATTATACCCGTCAGGATAAAGAGTTGGAGAGTCGTTATCTTTCGTTGGAATCCGATTCACGACAAATGACGCTTGTACTTTCTTTGGTTATTGCCGGACTTGTACTGGTGGTTATTCTTTGGTGGTTTTTCAATAAGCGATCTAAAATAAGGAATCAAGTAGATGTGGAACGTCTGCAACGGATACTGGCTCTTTGCCGGGACATCACTTCTTCTATACCAATGAATGTTCCGTTAATTCAACAAGGCATCGACCAACTGTTCGGAAAAGGGCGTCTTCAACTGGAAATTCCGGAGGAAGGAAAAGCGGCACTGGTTCCTTTGCATCGGTTGAACCGTGATGAAAAAGCGTTGGTGCACGTGCTTGAACCGTATATCGTTTGGGCTGCGGACAATGAGCAGATGGTAGAAGCGTTGAGTGACGAGCGGATGCAATTGGAAAAGCAACGATATGTTTACGAACAACATATCGCGGGGAATAAACGCCAAAATCTGATTAAGAAGGCTTGTCTGGCCATTGTGAATGGGATAAACCCTTATATCGACCGTATCTTGAATGAGGTGCATAAGTTGACGGAACGAGGATATATCGATCATGAAAAGATAAAGAAAGAGAAGTATCAATACATTGACGAGCTGGTAACTACGATTAATGAATACAATGATATTTTGGCTCTTTGGATTAAGATGAAGCAGGGGACGCTTAGCCTGAATATTGAAACGTTCGATCTCAACGAACTCTTTGAACTGTTAGGCAAAGGGAGACGTGCTTTTGAAATGAAAAATCAGAAGTTGGAAATAGAACCGACCACGGTTATGGTGAAGGCTGACCGGGCATTGACTTTGTTTATGATTAACACGCTGGCGGAAAACGCCCGAAAATATACTCCGGAAGGAGGAACAATCAAAGTGTATGCCCGTACTATGGACGCGTATGTCGAGATTTCCGTAGAAGACAACGGAAGGGGGATTTCCGAAGAAGATGTAGCTCGTATTATCGGTGAGAAAGTATATGACTCTCGTGTCATCGGAATGAAGAATGTAGCTGATCCGGAGGTTCTGAAAGAAAATAAGGGTAGTGGTTTCGGACTGATGAATTGTAAGGGAATCATTGAGAAATATAAGAAAACGAATGAATTGTTCCGGGGATGTGTCTTTGATGTAGAGAGTGAATTGGGGAAGGGGAGTCGTTTCTATTTCCGTTTGCCTTCGGGAGTGCGTAAAGCGATAGGAGTCTTGTTGCTTTGCCTGTTGCTTCCGTTTGGGGTGAGTTCTTGTCTGCATGATCCGATTCTCCCATGTTGCAGAGGGCGATTCGATAGTGGTGGTTACGGATTCTGCCTATGAGGATTTACTGGATGCAGCGTCGGATTATGCGAATGCTGCCTATTTTGCTAATGTGGATGAAAATTATGAATTTGCTTTGCAATATATAGATTCTGCTATACTCTTGTTGAACGAGCATTATGAGAAATATGCGCGTCCGGATCGTCCGCATCGGTATATGAAGCTGGTGGGGGAAGGAACGCCTGCCGAAATCAGTTGGTGGAACGAATTGTTTGATTCGGATTATCATGTGATTCTGGATATCAGGAATGAGGCGGCAGTTGCTTTTTTGGCTTTGAAACAGTTGGATGCATACAGTTATAATAATTCGGCATTTACGGATTTGTATAAGTTGCAAGGAGAAGATCAGACTCTTGAAGCATATTGCCGACAGTTGGAACGGTCGAATACGAATAAGACAGTAGGAATTATTTTATGTTTTGTTCTACTGATTGTTTCTTTGGTCGGATACTATTTCCTGTATATGAGAAAACGTTTGCAGAATCGTTTGAATCTTGAACAGGTACTTGAGATTAATCAAAAAGGTATTTGCGGCATCTCTGGTCAGACCGCAGGAACAAGAAAATGCTGAGGCACTCCAACGGGAGGAAAGTACGCTTAAAGAAATCCCGCAACGTATTGTGGATGAAGCATTCGCTTCGGTGAATGAACTACTGACAATTGACCGGATGGGAATTGCCGTTTATAACGAAACGACACATCGACTGGAATATGCTTCTCGTCCCGGGCAGGAAATGCCGGAGATGGTAGAACAGTGTTTTAGTTCCGGAGAATATCTTTCTGAACAGCATCTTCAGGCAATTCCGCTGATGGTGGAAGCAGGAGGTGAACATCAATGTGTCGGTGTGCTTTATCTGGAACGTAGAGAGGGAACGGAGCAGGAAACAGACCGGCTGCTTTTTGAACTGGTAGCACGTTATGTGGCTATTGTAGTATTTAATGCAGTGGTGAAACTGGCTACTAAATACCGGGATATTGAATCGGCGCATGAAGAAACACGCAGAGCTTCCTGGGAAGACAGTATGTTGCATGTACAGAATATGGTACTTGACAACTGCTTGTCGACAATTAAACATGAGACGATCTATTATCCGAATAAAATCAAACAGATTGTAGGGCGGTTGAATACACAGAAGCTTTCGGAAACGGAGGAGCGTGAAGCGGTGGAGACCATGACGGAATTGATTGAATATTATAAGGGAATCTTTACGATTTTGAGCTCGTGTGCTTCCCGTCAATTGGAGGAAGTCACTTTCCGGCGTACTGTGATTCCGGTGCAGGAGCTTTTGGACACTGCCGGAAAATACTTCAAGAAATCAATGAAGAACCGTTCGGAGAGGATAGAACTGGAGATAGAACCGATGGAAGCGAAGGTGATAGGAGACGTGAACCAGTTACGTTTTCTATTGGAAAATTTGATTGATGAAGCATTGACTGTGCGTGAAGATGGGGTGATACGTCTGCAAGCACGTCAGGATAATGAATATATTCGTTTTCTCTTTACGGATACGAGACGTGAAAAGAGCGTGGAAGAATTGAATCAATTATTTTATCCGAATCTGGCACGTATGACTTCCGGTGAGAAAGGGGAGTTGAGAGGAACGGAATATCTGGTATGCAAGCAGATTATCCGCGACCATGACGAATTTGCAGGACGCAGAGGATGTCGTATCAATGCCGAACCGGCTGAAGGCGGAGGATTTACGGTTTATTTCACCATTCCGCGCCGATAAAAGGAGAACACATAAAAGTTATTAGATAAGAAACATGGAAGAACAGAAGTTTAAAGTTATTATCGTAGAGGATGTAAAACTGGAGTTGAAAGGGACAGAAGAAATATTCCGTCATGAAATACCGAATGCGGAAGTGATCGGTACGGCAATGACGGAAAGTGAGTTCTGGCCGTTGATGGAGGCGCAGCTTCCCGATTTGGTATTGTTGGATTTAGGACTGGGAGGTTCTACGACCATTGGTGTTGACATTTGCCGGAATATATTCAAACGCTACAAAGGAGTCCGGGTACTGATCTTCACAGGTGAGATTCTGAATGAAAAGTTGTGGGTGGATGTATTGAATGCCGGTGCCGACGGAATTATCCTCAAAACAGGAGAATTACTGACGAAAACAGATGTACAGGCTGTGATGGACGGAAAGAAGCTGGTATTCAACTATCCGATTTTGGAAAAGATTGTAGATCGTTTCAAGAAATCGGTAGCCAACGATGCCAAGCGTCAGGAAGCAGTCATCAGTTATGATATTGATGAATACGATGAACGTTTTCTCCGCCATTTGGCCTTAGGATATACGAAGGAGATGATTGCCAATTTGAAAGGGATGCCTTTCGGCGTAAAATCATTGGAGAAACGACAGAATGATCTTATCGGACGCCTTTTCCCGAATGGAGAACGGGTGGGAGTGAATGCTACCCGATTGGCAGTACGTGCACTGGAATTGCGTATTATCGATTTGGATAATCTGGAGCCTGACGAAGAATAATTAATGGCAAGTAATACCTCTGGAAAGTAATGAAGAATAAATGGCGTATGCCCCATCCCGCTACGATGTTCCTTCTGCTGACAATGGCAGTGGTCTTTCTTTCATGGATATGTGATATCTATGGGTTGAAAGTGACATTGCCGCAGACAGGTGAGGACATCCGTGTACAAAGCCTGTTGAGTCCAGAAGGGATCCGTTGGTGGTTGCGGAACGCTATTAAGAATTTCACGGGCTTTGCTCCGTTGGGCATGGTGATTATCGCTATGTTCGGACTGGGAGTAGCACAACATTCCGGTTTTATTGATGCGTGCATCCGCATGGGAGTAGGGAACCGGCAGGAAAAGAGGAAAATCATCTTGTGGGTGATTGTGCTCGGTTTGTTGTCGAATGCCATTGGGGATGGTGGATATATTATTTTATTGCCTATTGCCGCTATGCTGTTCCAGTGGGTGGGACTTCACCCGATTGCAGGGATTGTTACAGCTTATGTCTCTGTTGCGTGCGGGTATAGTGCCAATATTGTATTGAGTACGATGGACCCGTTATTGGCACATACCACCCAAGAGGCGGCACTGGCGCAAACGGGGTATCAGGGGAACACGGAACCTCTTTGTAACTACTTCTTTATGAGTGCTTCAACAGTAGTCATTACAGCTATTGTGTATTGGATTACTCAAAAATGGCTTCTTCCCACATTAGGAAAGTATGAAGGCAGTGTGAAAGTGGTGGCTTATCATCCTCTCTCTCGCAAAGAGCGGCGTGCTATTATGATTTCCATTGTTGTAGCAGCTGTTTATGTCGCTCTTATCTTGTGGCTTACTTTTTCTTCTTATGGAATTTTGCGAGGGGTGAACGGAGGTTTGATGCATTCGCCTTTTATTGCCGGTATTTTATTCCTGCTTTCTTTGGGAGCAGGTATTACGGGGATGGCTTATGGATTCAGTTCCGGACGGTATCGCACTGACAATGATGTGATTGAAGGACTTACGCAGCCAATGAAACTTCTTGGAGTGTATTTCGTTATCGCTTTCTTTGCTGCACAGATGTTTGCCTGTTTTGAATATTCCCATCTGGATAAGTGTTTAGCCATCATGGGAGCTGATTTGCTCTCTTCGTTTGAGCCGGCTCCTTTGTCTGCTCTCATCCTGTTTATTCTATTTACGGCATTGATAAACCTGATTATGGTATCTGCTACCTCCAAATGGGCTTTTATGTCTTTTATCTTTATTCCGATGTTTGCACAGATGGGAATTGCTCCGGATGTAGCACAATGTGCTTTCCGTATCGGAGATAGTTCGACGAATGCCATTACTCCTTTCTTATTCTATATGCCTTTGGTACTGACTTATATGCGGCAGTATGATAAACAGATTACGTATGGCTCATTGCTTAAATATACCTGGAGATATTCATTAGGTATCCTGGTTGCCTGGACATTGATGTTTATTGTCTGGTATTTGTTGAAAATACCGATGGGATTATAGCCAGTACGTGAAAAAATATCAAGTAGACAAGGCTCAGTCTGAAACCTTGGGGGATTGCGTTAAAATTCTTATTTTTGCATCATGAAAACATCCTCTTCCCAAACGATTGATCCTGTTGCTTCTTTAAGCTTGTTCTTGCCTTCAGGAATCCTTGATT
>ENA-OQJB01000187-OQJB01000187.1-human-gut-metagenome-genome-assembly--contig:-NODE-187-length-36281-cov-3.352658_pt1 | contig 36281 bp, 28 predicted proteins | sample MGYA00242599_ERZ504765 | MGnify/ENA primary metagenome ERZ504765 (study PRJEB26092, sample SAMD00036354) | human gut metagenome | host: Homo sapiens | study: EMG produced TPA metagenomics assembly of...
TTTGGCGTAGGTCTTGATGTCTATGCCACTGTGGCGTCCCCGCCCCCGTCCGTAAGGGGAGATGACTTTTCCTCCAGGCAGGGGAAAGGAGTATTCCGTGTCCGGAATGTCCTCCAAAGGTAGCTCTATCAGTTCTCTTTGCGAAAACAGTCCCGGAGTGGCAACGCGGATATGGTTGGTTTCCATGGTGGAAAAGACCGTTTTCTTCCCTTGTGCCGTGGCACCAAGGGCTATGAGCAGGAGAGGGACAAGAATACGGATTCTCATTTATTCAAAATATTGTATAGTCCCACTGGTAGAGGAAGCATATTTCTCCAACAGTTCCAATATCATTTCGGCTGCTTCTTTCAGACCTTCCTGCCCGTTGTAGCCGTTGACAATGGCAAGGATATGGCGGGTTTCAAGTTTCATCTTGGTGCGTTCGTGGTCGCTGGTCGGGGTACCGATACCGCCTATACGGTCGCGGTAGACGGGCAGCCCTTCTATGTTCAGCATGCCGCGGCCTATACCCTCGAACAATTCCTCGGCACGTCCTATGCCCAGCTCAAGGTCGGTCCCTTGTATCTCGTCGGCATCAAATCCGCCGATAGAGTGGCCCGTACGTAGGGAGACAAGGTTGATAAGGTCTACCAACGTATCTATCTGATAGAGTTCCAATCCGCGCAGCAGTCGCCGTCTCAGTGCTTCGGCCGAGGGACGGTAGCGGCTGGGATCCTTGCCGCAACGTTTGTAGGCTTCGCGGGTGGCGGCAATGACGGGTTGGTACTTGATGCTGTCCGTGGTTTCACGGGCTCTTAGCTCTTGGGTGAAAGTTGCGATTTCTTGCCACAACCCTTCGCAATATGGGGTATTTGTCACTTCGGCAAATACGGCTGCACCGCGGAATTCGGGGCAATTCTGCTTGATTTCTTTAGAAAGTGTGATATGATACATTAATGCAATCCGTTTGAATGGGTTAACATGATTCCCGACAATATCCTTCCGGATTTGATACCCATCCGGCGTGCCGAGAAAAACTCTTCATATTGGGTAAAAGTACATATATTGGCTGTCTCCACTTGTGCGGAAGGTACTCCGAAGTCCAGTAGTTGCAGTCGGTTGGCAGCCCATAGGTCGATATGGTATTTGTGGGTGGCGGGTTTCCATTCGGAGATGTAATCCATCTGGAAACCGTTCTTGCGGAATGCTTCATAGACTTCGTCGCCTACCTCGAAGGCGGAAAGGGAGATGCCGGGGCCGATGCAGGCTATCACTTCTTTGCCCTCTGTACCATAGCGGGCACGCATCTTGTCGAGTGTGTGGCCGAGGATGTAATTCACAGTGCCGCGCCATCCGGCATGAACAGCGGCTATCACGGCATTCTTCCGGTCGTAGAGCAGGATGGGAATGCAGTCTGCCGTAGAGATACAGATGCAGTAGCCCGGTTCACGGGTTATCAGTGCATCAATGCCCTGCAACATGGAGTGGCGTTCTTCTGCTGTTGCTTGCAGGTAAGTTCCGTCAATGACAAGTGCCTTTGTCCCGTGGGTCTGAAACGGGATGACCAGTTCTTGGGGGCGTTGGGGCAGGGAAGAACATACTATTTCCTGGTTGCGGCGTACAGCTTCGGCTTCGTCTCCCGTGTAAGGTGTACAGTTGAGGAAGGCATAGTTACCTTGGCTGCATCCACCGTGGCGGGTGGTTACAAAACAAGAAATGCCGGGATATGAGGCAGGCAGCTCATATCCCAACATTTTCCTATCTTCTGTAAGAGGAATCATTTTTTATCTTCCTCCCAATCTTCTTCGTATTCAAAGTCCTCGAGGTCCTCTATGTCCTCGTCGTCGTTGACGTATTCATAGCTGAGGTCCTCGTCCTCACCCTCTTCTTTCAATTCTTCCTGCAGGTGGCTGAGGTCTTTGGCGCGGTGGGCAATGCTGTCCACTTTGCCTTCTATCTTATTGCTTTCCTTGTTCAGCTCTTCCCAAAGGATGTCTTTCAGCGTGGAGATGCCCATGCCTGCCACGGCAGAGATAAAGATATGAGGAATACCTTCGGGCAGTGTCGGCTCTATCTCGTCCATCAGCTCCTGGTCCAGCATGTCACATTTGGTGATGGCAAGCACGCGTTGTTTGTCCAGCATTTCGGGGTTGAAGGTGCGGAGCTCGTTCAGGAGTATGTCGTACTCCTTGCGGATGTCGTCGCTGTCGGCAGGCACCATGAACAGCAACAGGGAGTTGCGCTCGATGTGTCGCAGGAAGCGCAATCCCAATCCTTTGCCCGCACTGGCTCCTTCGATGATTCCGGGAATGTCCGCCATCACAAACGATTTGCTGTCGCGATAGGACACGATGCCCAGATTGGGTTCCAGCGTTGTAAACGGATAATTGGCGATTTTGGGCTTCGCCGCAGAAACGGATGCCAGTAAAGTAGATTTTCCTGCATTGGGGAAACCTACCAGACCGACGTCTGCCAGCAGCTTCAGTTCCATGATTACCGTCAACTCCTGCATCGGTTCGCCCGGTTGTGCAAAGCGGGGAGCCTGGCGTGTGGCGGTTTTGAAGTGCCAGTTGCCCAGACCTCCGCGTCCGCCTTTCAGCAGGATGACTTCTTGTTCGTGCTCGGTGACGTCGCAGATATATTCACCCGTTTCGGCGTTGTACACCACCGTGCCGCAGGGCACTTCAATCACCTTGTCCGCTCCGTCTTTCCCGAAACTGCGGTTCTTGGAACCGGATTCTCCGTGACCTGCCAGGATGTGGCGATCGTACTTCAGATGGAGTAGCGTCCAGTAGTTGCGGTTACCCCGCAGGATGACATGGCCTCCTCGTCCTCCGTCACCTCCGTCGGGGCCTCCGTTGGGTATGTATTTCTCACGCCGCATATGCGTAGAACCTCGTCCGCCCTTTCCGGAGCGGCAATATATTTTTACGTAGTCAACAAAATTCGATTCAGCCATATTCTGTTTTATTGTTATTTCACTGCGTCAATAGCCTTGCAAACATCGGCAAAGATTTCTTCCAATACGCCGAAGCCCTGGATGTGTTGGTATTTGCCGTCCTGCTTGTACCAGTCAATCAGCGGAGCTGTCTGTGAGTGGTAAACCACCAGACGCTTCTTGATTGTCTCTTCATTGTCGTCTGCACGTCCTGATTCTTGTCCGCGCTTGATAAGGCGTTTCATCAGTTCTTCTTCGGGCACGTCGAGGTCGAGCATTACGCTGACTTCCTGTCCGCGTTCGGCGAGCATCTTCTTTAATGCTTCAGCCTGGGCGATTGTTCTGGGGAAGCCGTCGAAAATCACGCCTTTGCTATCCTTGAAGCTGTCGAATACGCTTGCCAGAATATCAATCATCAACTCATCGGGAATCAACTGGCCCTGGTCGATATAACCTTTAGCAGTCTTGCCCAGTTCTGTACCGTTTTTCATTTCAGCACGGAGCACGTCTCCGGTAGAGATGTGGTTGATGCCATACTTTTCTACAATCTTTTCACTTTGTGTTCCCTTACCTGAACCGGGAGCACCAAAAATTACAATGTTCAACATTTGCTTAGTTATTATTTAATGATTTACTATATTATGTCTGTATCAGTCTACTACAGTATAAATGTCGGGATAGTTGCGCCCGAAGCCGTCATAATCCAACCCGTAGCCCACGATGAAATCGTTCGGAATATTCATGGCCACATATTCTATGTTCAAATCAACTTTCAGCTTATCGGGTTTCACCAGTAGAGAGGCAATATGAATCTCCCTGGGACCGCGAGTGCCGAGGGTGTCCAGTAAGCGTTGCATGGTGAGTCCCGTATCTACGATATCCTCTACAATGACCACTGTACGGTCTGTGAGGTCTTCATTGATGCCTATTACTTCCTTGATTACCCCGGTAGAGGATACTCCTTGATAAGATGCCAATTTGACAAACGAAATTTCGCAGGGAATCGTGATTCGTTTCAGCAAATCGGAGGTAAACATGAACGAACCGTTCAGTACGCTGAGGAATAGAGGATTCTTTCCTGCCAGGTCGCGGTTGATTTCGTTCGCTACACGGGTTACTTCTTTCAGTATGTCCTGCTCCTTGATGGAGACTGTGAACATCTTGTCTTTTATTTGTATGGTATCCATAGATGGGATGTTTTTAGAAAGTTGGGGCAAAAATACGATATTTGTTTGAAAGTGAAAAGTTTTTGTTCTAGTATATTCTCAAAGGGCTATGAATTAGTTGGATCCGTTACTAAAAACCAGTTTATGAATGCATGGTTTTCATCAACGGAATCGGATGCAATTTCAACCTTGGAAAATTCAAATCCGAGAAACTGACAGAACTTTTTTGTAGTACGCGTCAGGAATAGACAGATAAAACTTTCCACTGGAGTAGAGAACAGTCTAGAATAGTGAAATGTAAAAAATAAGTGGTGTGTGTCGGTTGTCGGCTGACAGAACCAGACAGCTATGTCAATAACTTTAGGAAACTCTTATTTCTCAGTTTCTGGAGATATTGTAACTCCGGAGTAAGACGATATTCAGCTCGAATATTTGTAATGCCATAGTTCCCGACGCTGGACTTTCTTGTAATTTTATTAAGCCAAGACGGTGCTCCCACCGATTATGGTTATAGAATTTCGATTTCTTCAGCTTCTTATGATTTTTCTTCCGGTACAAGCTCCCATTGCATGTAAACTTGTCTATAGGTCTTCTGTAGATGTCGGATCCGAAAATTATGTATCTGCAATATCCTTCGAAGGAACAGTGTTTATGGTGAAAATATTACTGATTTTCATTGATTGATAAGATGCTATGCCAGATAATGGTAGCGGAAGACCTCTTGAAGATAGCATCTGTCGTTACTTCTTTCTTGACTAGGTTTTTGTCAGAATCTTGTGTCGATACTGCTATTTCTGATTGGTTATGTATGGTTGATGCACTAATGACAGAAAAAACAATGCTTAGGAGTAAGAAAACAAAGAGAAATATGTTGAAAAATGTACTCCAAAAGTTTTTTATCTAACCTTTGGAGTACATTTTATTTGAGACAGCTTTCTTTCGACTTTTTATTTTTTATGTTGGAGAATTCGGGATTAGCCGATTCTTCTTTCTGCTTTTCTGTTCCTACTCTAGAAGTGTAACTTTCCTAATCTTCGTTATGCTCGTAATATCTCCGAGTATACCCTATAGATTCCATCTTCTCTTTAATTGATAGTTTAATTATTTGCATTCTTGAATTCAATGTAGGGCAATACTGGAAATCGGTTATCATGATACTAATTTATTCTGTCTTTTTATCAGTAACCAATTACAGATTCGCTTTTTATATATAATAATTGTGTTTTTGGTGTAAGTCTTGTCATTTCCATTATGATGGCAACGGTCGTCTTAAATTTCGAACATTCTGCTCCGTGCCAGCATGCAGGCTCCAACTACACCAGCCTTGTCTTTTAACTTGGAAACAGTCACCGTGGCGTCTTTGTTGACCAGATTCAATGAGTATTTCCTTATTGCCGTTTTGATTGGCTGTACTATATAGTCTCCCGTCGATGATAATGTGCCTCCGATTATTACCAGTTCCGGATTGAATATGCTGATCAGTCCTGCTATTTGCCTTCCCAACTTTTGGCCTATTTCTTCCACTATCTCAATACATAGCAAATCCTCTTTATTGACTGCAGTGATGATTTCGTCCAATGTGGGTGGATTTTCTATAGTTCGTTTTGACAGTATGGAACTTTCTCCTTTACCGATTCTTTCCAATAGGATGCGGTGCAGTGCCGAACCTGAGGCTTCCGTTTCCAGGCATCCTTTTTGCCGCAATGGCACAGTATTTCATTGTCGAATACATTGACGTGCCCGAATTCTCCGGAAAATCCGGATTTTCCCGTGTATACCTTCCCGTCTATGATGATGCCAATTCCAAGTCCCCAGCTTATATTGACAAAGATGATGTCTTTTTCCCCTTTGACGCATCCTTGCATATGTTCTCCATAGGTCATGGCCCTTGTGTCGTTGTCTATACAGACTGGGTACCCTATTTTTTCATTCAGCACATCTGCCAAAGGACGCTCTGAAAAGTTGAACATACTGAAACTGTATCCTGATTCCGGATTTACTCTTCCAGAGATGTTGATGCAGATGTTCATTATCTTCTTGTCATTGATTTCTGTTTCCTTTATGAAGCCTCGAATGAGTGCACATAGTTCTTCCAAAGCCTCTTGTGTATTTTCGAACTTGTACGGTATGTTCATCCTGATTTCCACCATATCTCCCTTGAAATTGATTAGTCCTATGTTTATGGCAAATTTTTTAATGTCCACCCCAATGAAGTATCCTGATTCTGGGTTGAGCCCGTATAGGCTTGGGTGACGGCCGCTACTAGTCTCCAGTTTTCCATAGTCATTTATATAGTTGTCCTCACACATTTCATTGATAAATTTGGTAATTGTGGGCACACTTAGGTCAAGTTCCTTGGCTAAATCAGTAATAGTGGAGCTTCCATTATATATATAATGTGTGATGATCCTTTTTTTTAAGAGTGCATTCTTGCTCCCGGTTTCCATTTCTTTTAATAAATCCTGCTTCATTAGTGTATATTTTTAAATTATTCGCCTTATTTTTATTTTATATATTGGTATACTAAAGTATATGGGTTAATATTATTGTATTCTGTCTATTGTTTTGCAATTTATTTAGTAATAACCGGTTAATATATGTTAAATATATGGTATATATTAATTAAATACTTTATTAAGTATTGCAAAGATAATAAATATATCTATATTTGTGACGTGATAATTGAATAATAATGGTTAATGTCCATAACGATGAAAAACATAATTGGATTTTTTTCTAAAATATGCATTCAATAGGGCTTTTAATATATAATGGTTGATCTTAATTTTATTAATGATGAAAACACGCAGGGATTTTTTAAAAAAGACCGCTTTGTTTGGTGCATCTGCATTCATGCCCCCTTCATTGTTGGGGCAAGAGAGTGATGGGAATTGTTCTTTTTCTCGGGAGACTACCTCTTCCATGCTGGTTCCCATGGGTGATGCACTTAAAATTACCGGTACATTTTTAGATGAGATATCTCATGATATTCCCCATCAGAATTGGGGAGAAATAGAATGGGATCGGGATTTCCGGTATATGCGGGATGTTGGGATTGATACGGTTATTATGATTCGTTCCGGTTATCGTAAATTCATTACTTACCCTTCGAAGCACTTGTTAAGCAAGGGTTGTTATATGCCTTCTGTTGATTTGTTGGATATGTTTCTTCGACTGGCAGAAAAATATCACATGAAGTTTTATTTTGGTTTATATGACTCTGGTAAGTATTGGGATACCGGTGATTTGTCGTGGGAGATTGAGGATAATAAGTATGTGATTGATGAAGTGTGGGATAAATACGGTGAAAAATATAAGAGTTTTGGTGGCTGGTATATTAGTGGTGAAATAAGCCGTAAGACGAAAGGCGCTATTGATGCCTTTCGTACAATGGGTAAACAATGCAAAGATGTATCCGGAGGTTTACCGACTTTTATTTCTCCATGGATTGATGGGAAAAAGGCTGTTATGGGAACAGGCAAGCTAACAAAAGAAGATGCTGTCTCTGTTCAGGAACATGAAAGGGAATGGAATGAAATTTTCGATGGCGTTCATGATGTGGTTGACGCTTGTGCCTTCCAAGATGGACATATTGATTATGATGAACTGGATGCTTTTTTGCTGTAAATAAGAAATTGGCTGATAAATATGGTATGCAGTGCTGGACAAATGCCGAAACTTTTGACCGTGATATGCCCATTGATTTCTTGCCTATTAAGTTTGATAAGTTGCGTATGAAATTGGAAGCTGCCAAACGGGCAGGTTATGACAAAGCTATCACTTTTGAATTTTCTCATTTTATGAGTCCGCAATCGGCGTATTTGCAGGCAGGGCATTTATATAATAGGTATAAAGAATATTTTAATATAAGATGACATGAAAAACATAATAAGACAGTTATTGGTATTTTTGTTTTTGTCGTCAGCTTAAATTTGGCGGCACAAACTCTACCTGTTATAACGGGACAGGTTAAATGTCAGGGACGTGGAGTTGCGAATGTAGTGGTTACAAATGGTTTCGATTGTGTTTCGACCGATGTTGCCGGCAAATATACTATTCCTTATCATCGTGATGCCCGTTTTGTATATGTTACTACTCCAGCAGGTTATTTGCCCCAACGGGATGGTAGCCTCCCTTTGTTTTATCAACGCATTACTAAAGGGACTTCTGTATATGATTTTTCTTTAGTCAAAAATTCTAAGAATGATGACAAGCATCTTTTCTTGGTTCAGGCCGATGTTCAGCTTGGAAAAGACGAAGATGTTACTGCTTATTCAGAATATCTGAGGGATGTGAAGGAATTTGTCGACAAATGTTCGAAATATGATTTATTTATGCTGGATTGTGGTGATATTGTAGGTAATGCCTTGTCGCTTTTTTCCTCATATAAAAAAGCATCGGACGTGTTGGATGTCCCTATGTATCGAGTGATTGGAAATCATGATATGGAATATGGAGTACGTTCTTACGAGCATTCGTATAAATCCTATGAAGAGAATTTCGGCCCTATTTATTATTCCTTTAACCGTGGAAAGGCTCATTATATCGTGCTTGATAACTGTTACTATATCAATAGGCATTACCGCTACATCGGTTATATTGATGAGCGTACTTTGCAATGGATTGAGAAGGATTTGGCCTTTGTGCCGAAGGACCATTTGGTGTTTGTTTCCATGCATATCCCTTCCAGTTCTACTAAGGAGCTGGAATTTAATGCGCTACTTCCTGATGAGACCAGTAATGCTTCAAGCTTGTATGACCTCTTGAAAGGGTACGAGGCACATTTGCTGACTGGTCATACCCATAACAACGGTAATGTTGTATTCAATGATAGCTTGATGGAACATAACACAGCAGCTGTATGCGGTACTTTTTGGAAGGCTGATATTTGCACCGATGGCACTCCCGCTGGTTATGGTGTATATGAAGTTGATGGAAACAAGCTGACTTGGCGTTATAAGAGTGCGGGGTATCCCATTGAACATCAATTCAGGGCTTATCCGGTAGGAGTTTCAGAGGATTACCCTGAGTATATTCTTGCGAATGTATGGAATTGGGATGAAAACTGGAAGGTAGAGTGGTATGAGAATGGGAAATGTATGGGTGAAATGGAGCATTTCACGGGCTTTGATCCGGAAGCAAAAGCCATTTGCTCGGATAAAAAGCGCGTAGAGTATGATTGGATTTCTCCGATAAAAACAGAACACATGTTTCGTGCTTTACCTAAAAATGGTAGTGCTTCAATGGAGGTGTGTGTGACAGACCGTTTTGGTAATGTATATAAAGTTAAACTATAAACAATGATGAAGAAAAATGTAAATATCGGATATTTAGTATTTCTGTCCTTTGTTGCAGCCTTAGGAGGTTTTCTCTTTGGCTATGATACTGCTGTGATTTCTGGTACCATTGCCCAAGTGACTGTACTTTTTCATTTGGATACCTTGCAGCAGGGATGGTATGTGGGTTGTGCGCTGATAGGCTCTATTGTGGGTGTACTTTTTGCTGGCGTGTTGAGCGATAAGTTCGGTCGTAAACTGACGATGGTTCTTTCTGCTGTGTTGTTTTCCACTTCGGCCATAGGCTGTGCCATTTGTGCTAATTTCGATGAGTTGGTTGTATATCGTATTATTGGTGGTGTGGGTATTGGTGTTGTTTCTATTATATCTCCTTTGTATATCTCAGAAGTTTCTGTGGCCCAATACAGAGGACGTTTAGTCTCTTTGTACCAATTGGCCGTTACAGTAGGATTTTTGGGCGCTTATTTGGTAAATTTCCAGTTGCTTGGATATTCAGAAAGTCATGTCGTTTCTGGTATAGGTTTATTTGAAAAAATCTTTGTAGCTGAAGTATGGCGTGGCATGTTGGGGATGGAAACACTACCAGCTCTTTTGTTTTTTACCATTATCTTTTTTATTCCCGAAAGCCCTCGTTGGTTGATTTTGAAAGGTAGAGAAGAACGTGGTCTTAATGTTTTGCAACGAATTTACAACTCGGCTGAGGAGGCTATGAACCAGATGAACGAAACCAAATCTGTTGTATCAGAAACTAAATCCGAGTGGGCATTATTGTTGCAGCCTGGCATTCTGAAAGCTGTGATAATCGGTGTTGCCATTGCCATATTGGGACAGTTCATGGGTGTGAATGCCGTATTGTATTATGGTCCTTCTATTTTTGAAAAAGCTGGGCTTTCCGGTGGTGATTCTTTGTTTTATCAAGTGTTGGTTGGCTTGGTTAATACGTTGACTACTGTCTTGGCACTTGCTATTATTGATAGAGTGGGACGTAAGAAGTTGGTATATTATGGCGTTTCAGGGATGGTTCTTTCTTTGTTGCTTATCGGTATTTACTTTTTGTGGGAAGAGAGTTTGGGGTTGTCAAGTCTTTTCTTGTTGGTTTGCTTCTTGTCTTATGTGTTTTGTTGTGCTGTATCTATTTGTGCAGTGGTATTTGTGCTTCTTTCAGAAATGTATCCTACCAAAGTACGTGGTTTGGCTATGTCTATAGCAGGATTTTCTCTTTGGATTGGAACATATTTAATTGGGCAGTTGACTCCTTGGATGCTCCAGAATCTTACCCCCGCCGGAACATTCTTCTTGTTTGCTGCAATGTGTGTGCCTTATATGCTCATTGTATGGAAACTTGTACCGGAAACGACTGGCAAATCTTTGGAAGAGATAGAACGGTATTGGACACGTATGAAATAAATTGACCTTATGAACTAAAATATAAAAAAATATGGACTTTAAAAAATTAGCAACACAGTATAAGGATGAACTGATGAATCATATTCTTCCTTTTTGGCTTGAATGTTCTCAAGATCATGAATATGGTGGATATTTTACATGCTTGGATCGTCAAGGCAATGTATTTGATACGGATAAATTTATTTGGTTGCAGGGACGTGAGGTATGGATGTTTTCGATGCTTTATAATAAGGTAGAGAAGCGTCAAGAGTGGTTAGATTGTGCCATTCAAGGAGGAGAATTCTTGAAAAAGTATGGTCACGATGGTAACTATAACTGGTATTTCTCATTGGACAGACAAGGAAATCCATTAGTTGAGCCTTATAATATTTTTTCATATACGTTTGCTACGATGGCATTTGGGCAGTTAAGCTTAGCCACAGGGAATGAAGAGTATGCAGAAATTGCCAAGAAAACGTTTGATATAATCTTGTCGAAGGTTGATAATCCCAAAGGGCATTGGAATAAGTTGCATGCAGGTACACGTGATTTGAAGAACTTTGCATTGCCAATGATTTTATGCAATTTGGCTTTGGAGATAGAACATTTGCTGGATGAGGATTATCTGGAAAAGACCATGGAAGTCTGTATCCATGAGGTTATGGAAGAATTTTATCGTCTGGAATTAGGAGGTATTATTGTTGAAAACATACAAATGGACGGACAGCTTTCCGATTCGTTCGAGGGAAGACAAATTACTCCCGGACATGCAATTGAAGCCATGTGGTTTATCATGGACTTAGGGAAACGTTTGGGGCGTTTGGACTTGATAGAAAAGGCGAAAAATACCACTTTGACTATGCTCGATTACGGCTGGGATAAAGAGTTCGGAGGTATTTATTATTTTATGGATCGTAAAGGTTGTCCTCCTCAACAATTGGAGTGGGATCAGAAGCTTTGGTGGGTACATATCGAGACTCTGATTTCTCTATTGAAAGGGTATCATTTGACTGGCGACCAGCAATGTTTGGAGTGGTTTAATAAAGTGCATGATTATACATGGACTCATTTTAAAGATACAGAACATCCTGAATGGTTTGGATACCTGAATAGAAGAGGTGAAGTTTTGCTTCCGCTGAAAGGTGGAAAATGGAAAGGATGTTTCCATGTTCCCAGAGGATTGTATCAGTGTTGGACTGTTTTGGAGGAAATAGCAAATTCATAAATAGAATCTGTATGAGCAAAATCATAGTAGTAGGCAGTTCAAATACGGATATGGTAGTGCATACCTCCCATTTACCAGCACCGGGAGAGACAATCCTTGGTGGTAAGTTTCTTATGAATCAGGGTGGTAAAGGAGCAAATCAGGCAGTTGCAGTGAAGCGATTGGGGGGTGACTTGTTATTTGTGGCGAGAGTGGGCAATGATGTTTTGGGACAGCAGACCTTGCGTGTTTTTCAAAATGAAGGCATAGAAACAAGCTATATTGCTTTAGATAATGAAACTCCATCCGGAGTTGCGTTGATAAGCGTGGACCAATATGCTGAAAATTGTATTGTTGTGGCTTCGGGGGCTAATATGTTACTTGGACAAGAGGATATTGACAGTATGGAAAAAGAGATGTTGGTTGGAGATATATTATTGATGCAACTGGAAATTCCTCTTTCAACTGTAGAATATGCTGCACGGAAGGCTTATGAAAAGGGAGTGAAAGTTGTATTGAATCCTGCTCCTGCCTGTTCTTTGCCGGAATCTTTGTTCCAATATTTATATATGATAACTCCCAATCGGATAGAGGCTGAAATGCTGACCGGAGTTAAGATAAACAGCAAAGAAGACGTGGCTATGGCGGCTGGTGTCTTGTATCGGAAAGGTGTGAAAAATATAATAATAACTTTGGGTAGCGAAGGAAGCTTTGTAAGAGAAGGAGAAAAAACTTATTATGTAGATGCCTACAAAGTGGTTCCGGTTGATACTACGGCCGCAGGAGATACTTTCAATGGAGCTGTTTGCGTGGGCGTTTCCGAAGGGATGAGCTTGGAACAAGCAGTATTGTTTGCATCTAAAGCTTCTTCTATTTCTGTTACAAGAATGGGGGCTCAATCATCTATTCCTTATCGGAAAGAGTTGGATATGAATAATTTAGTTTAATCTGTTAAAAGAAGAATATTGTGGATAGACGTCATTTTTTATCAATGTTAGGTCTGGGAGCAGTTGGTTTGGCTCTGCCGGGAGTAGCTCAAGCAGATATTTTAAAGCAAGCAGCTGCCAATCCGAATATAAAACCTATTTCCGGTTCTTGGTTTGAATTTCAGCATCCGGGAGGTAAAGAAGGAGTATATTGGGACAAAGACTTAAGACAGTTTACTGCTGCCCAGTGGAGAGAAAAAATTCGTGAAATCAGTGAGACCGGTATGGAATATTTGGTGATGATGAATGTGGCTGCTCACGGCAAAGCTTTTTTTGATACGAAATTGGCTCCTAAATTTGAAATGGGTTGTGAAGATCCTATTGAAACAGTCCTTTCTGCGGCAGATGAGTTTGGTGTGAAGTTCTTTGTGAGCAATGATTATTGGGGACCGGATCTTGATGCTCATCGGATGATGACAGATAGGGAACTGGGTAAGAAAAGGAATCAATCAATGGAAGAAATCTATAAGAAATATGGGCATCACAAGAGCTTTTATGGGTGGTATTTCCCTAATGAATCGTGGTTAGATCCTTATTTTTGCGATTTTGTGATACCTTATGTCAATGAGTGTGCGCAAGTGGCTAAGTCGTTGAATGCTAACTGTGTGAATATAATAGCTCCATACAATATAAAGAAAGAAAAATGTGATGATTATTTTGTGAGACAGCTTGAACAACTCAATGTGGAAATCGTGGCCTATCAGGATGGAGTGGGAGTAGGTGCAACCAGATTGGAAGATTCTGCCCGTTATTATGAGAATTTGTCGAAAGCGCATCAAAAGGCAGGGCGTTCCAGAATATGGGCTGATATGGAGTTGTTTTACTTTGAACAGACCACTCATGGCAGTTTACTTCCAGCGGACTTTAACAATAGAATAATTCATCAAATGGAAGCTATTTCACCTTTCGTGGACAAAATTTTGGTTTACCAATATCTTGGAATCATGAACAACCCCAATCTAAGGCTCATGCCGGATTAAGAGGAGAGACGGTAAGGTTATATAATCAATATATGGATTGGTATAACAACAAATTTTAAATGAATAGGAATGATATGAAAGAATTGTATACTTTTTAGTTTCTCTGTTGGGATTTACCAAACTGGCAGCACAAGATCCTGCTGATTTTGTTCTTCCATCTATTATAAGTGATCATGCAGTGATGCAACGTGATGCCGAAGTAAAGCTTTGGGGATGGTGTCCCAGTGTTTGGGATTTGAAGATTGTATGTAGTTGGGCTCCCAATGATACGGTTCATGTATCTTCTGATAAATATAAGTATTGGGAAACTTATATAAACACTCCCAAAGCCGAAGGACCGCACGCCATTCGGTTTTATGGTTGGGAAGGTAAACTTTGCGCAGAAGTGAAAGACATTCTGATGGGAGAAACTTGGCTTTGTTCCGGTCAGTCAAATATGGAGTATTGCTTTAAGTGGCGTGTAGATGACATCACCGATAGAAGTACACTGTTTGACAATAAAAAGATTCGTTTTTTCAAGGTGGCTAAGTCATCCTCCGCGTATCCGGTTGAAAGAATTCAGGGAAAGTGGGAAATTTGTTCTCCCGAAATTGCAGAAGATTTTAGCGTAGTGGCTTTTTGCTTTGGAAAAAGGCTGAATGAAGAATTGGGTAATCTTCCTATCGGGTTGATAGGCTCTTATTGGGGAGGTACAGCCATTGAGCCTTGGATGGACGAATTTACATTGCGTCATGAGAAATTGGAAGAAAAGACTAAAGCATTGACTGCCGGATGGGCACCGACTGCAAATTCTTCTCTTTACAATGCAATGATTCATCCCATTATAAACTACACTATTGCCGGGGTTGTCTGGTATCAAGGAGAAGCCAATAATGAAAGGCATCAGGATTATGGAGTTATGTTTGATGCTATGATTAGAGGTTGGCGTAATGCTTTTCATCATTATTTGCCTTTCTATTTTGTCCAGATAACTCCTTGGAGTGGTTATGCGGATAAAAATGCTGCATATTTGCGTGAACAACAAGCCGATGTGGCTGCTACATTGAGAAATACTGGTATGGTTGTGGCGGGAGACTTAGTAAACGACCTAACAGATATTCATCCGAGTCTGAAGAGACAAGTAGGAGAACGATTAGCTAATATGGCTTTGAAAAATAGTTATCATAAAGAGGATATACAACCGTATTCGCCTATGCTAAAATCCTTTAGAGTAGATGGTCGTAAAGTAATAGTAACAACTACCGCTATTGGCAAACTTGCTTGCAAGGATAAGGTCATTCGTCACTTTGAGGTCGTGGATAAAGAGGGTAATTTGCATCCGGCTAAGGCTTCTATATTAAAGAATGGAGATATCAGTGTCATTGCCGATAAGGTGAAGGAACCGGTAGGAGTACGTTATGTTTTTCCAATGATGCTATGCCTAATTTATTTGATAGTAACGGATTGCCTTTGGCTCCATTTAGAACAGATCGTAAAAAATGAAAAAGTCTTTATTATATTTAATTTGTTGTTTTATTTGCTTCTCTGCTTTTTCTCAAGCTTCTGATTTGAAGTTTCGTGACGGGAAGTTCAAGATTGTTCAGTTGACAGACCTGCATTGGGTAGAGAGTGATTCTTATAAATTGAAGAATGACAGCACTTGTCATTTGATTCGTGAAGTTATTCGTATAGAAGATCCCGATTTGGTTGTTCTTACAGGTGATGTAGTAGTTTCCTGGAATGCTAAGAAAGGATGGGAGAAATTGACCAAAATATTTGGGGAAACCAAAACTCCTTTTGTTGTGACCTTTGGTAATCATGATGAAGAAACGGATATGAACAATGCTCAGATATTGGACTATCTGTGTACACGACCTTATAACCTGACTTATGATGCTGAAAAAGGACTTTCGGGCTCGGGCAATTGCATGTTGACCGTCCGTTCTTCTGATGCTACATCTGAAAAATGGGTACTCTATTTCTTCGATTCTCACAATAATACCAAAGACCGTTCTTTTGGTTATTATGATTGGATTAAGCATAATCAGATAGAGTGGTATAGGAAAAGTAGCAGTCGGGTTACCGCTCGCAACAAGCGCATATTGCCTTCCTTGGCTTTCTTCCATATTCCTCTGCCAGAGCATGAAACGGCAAGGTGGACATGCCGGGAGTTTGGCGAGAAGCAGGAGGGTGTTTGTGCTCCAAGTGTAAATACCGGATTATACTCTTCGTTTATAGAAAAGAGGGATGTTATTGGGGTGTTTGTAGGTCATGACCATAATAATGACTATATGGTTGATTTAGACGGTAACATAACTTTGGCCTATGGTCGGAAGACGGGTTATCCTTCTGCCTATAATGAAACGCTTAGCCGAGGGGTACGTGTCATTAATCTGCATGAAGACGAATCGGTTTTTGATACTTATATAAGAGATTTGAAAGGAACTTATTTTCATTATCAATTTGAGCAGAAAAATAAGGGCAGTAATATTCCTCGTTTCAGTGGTTCCTTTGTGCAAGAGTTTTTGGTAGCAAATTGGGACAACGAACGTTGGAATCAGGAAATGGATATGCTGAAAGAAGCTGGCATGAAGTACTTGATTTATGCACCTGCATTGCTGGTAGATGAAAAGGGGAAAACAACTACAAATTATCCGTCTGCTCTGACGAAGAAGAAGCAAGGCAATAGAACGCTTGAAAAGTGTTTGCAAAGTGCGCAAAAAAATGGCATTAAAGTATTTGTAGGATTAAACTTTAATGAACGTTGGTGGAAAGTGGATTATGATGCTCGCTGGTTACTGGAGCAAATGGAAATGGGTAATAAGGTGGCAGATGAGCTTGTTGTTTTGTATAAAGAAAAGTATCCGGATGCCATGTATGGTTGGTATTGGGTTTGGGAGGTAGACAACTTGAACTGTATGACTTCTGAGCGTCAATCAATTTTGGCAGAGGCATTGAATACGAATTTGAATCATCTTTCTGAGATTGCTCCGGAAATGCCCCTTATGTTGTCTCCGTTTATGAATTACAAGGTAGGTGGAAATGCTGAAGAATGTGGCAAGATGTGGACGAACGTCTTTGCGCAAACCGACTTCCGTCCGGGAGATATATTCGCTCCTCAGGATTGTGTCGGTGCAGGTGGACTGAATTTGGATAATTTGTGGGAATGGTTTTCTAATTTGAAGAAGGCTGTCAATACTAAACCTGGGCTGAAGTTTTGGGGAAATGTAGAGACATTCGATCAGCGCTTTTGGACTAGCGCTCCTTTAGAAAGGGTTCAAAAACAGTTAGAGATTGTAAATGGCTATGTTGGCAATTTGATTTGTTTTGCATACAATCATTACAATAGCCCGTTTGTAGTTAATCCGGCGTATCATCAGGCATATCTTCAATATTGCCGGACGGGATGTTTGCCTATAATGGATATTCCTGAAAAAGTGAAGAATGCTGCTGTACGAAAGGTGGCTGAGGGAATTGAAGTTTCTTGGATACCGAATGAAATGAAAGCAGTTGACGGATATAGTATCTATCGTGATGGGCAGTTGATTATGAAATTACAAATACGTGACGGACAACTTCCGAGAACTTTTGTTGATGCAGAAGGTACAGTAGATAATGTTTATGAAGTAGCTGTTTATAATGTGATTGGTAAAGAATCTGCTAAAGTAAAAGCTGAATAACAATTGTAAAATTGATAAATATGAAGAATGTAACTTTTATTATTTGGGCTTTTGTTGTACTGTGTGCAGGATGCAGTTCTTCCACTTCAGTTGTGCAAGATGAAGTCTCTATGACTAAAAAACAATTGGCTGATAAAGTGAAAGGTGGTTGGGCAGCGAAAACCATTGGTTGTACCTATGGAGGACCGGTTGAATTTCTGCATAATGGTACTATGATTCAAGACTATACTCCCATAAAATGGTCCAAAGATAGAGTGAAATATTATTATGATACATTTCCCGGATTGTATGATGATATATATGTGGATATTGTATTTGTGAATGTGTTCGACCGTTTGGGTTTAGAGGCACCGGCCGATTCTTTTGCTGTTTCGTTTGCTGATGCCGGATTTCCTTTGTGGCATGCCAACCAAGTTGCAAAATATAATATTAAGCAAGGCATTATGCCCCCCATATCCGGACATTGGTTGAATAATCCTCATGCAGATGATATTGACTATCAGATAGAAGCAGATTTTGCAGGTCTAATGTCACCGGGCATGCCTAATACTGCTTCTGAAATTTCAGATAAAATCGGTCACATCTTTACGTATGGCGACGGCTGGTATGGTGGTGTGTATGTGGGCGCTCTATATTCCATGGCTTTTGTTTCAGATGATATGGAGTATGTGGTAGAAGAGGCATTGAATACAATTCCCGAGCAAAGTGATTTTTATGCTTGCATAAAAGATGTGATTGGTTGGTATCGGCAATATCCAGATGACTGGAAACAGACTTGGTTTGAATGCCAGAAGAAGTGGACTTCGGAAGTGGGGTGTCCCGATGGCGTTTTTGTTCCGTTTAATATTGATGCCAAGATAAATAGTGCCTATGTGGCTATAGGTCTGTTATATGGCAAGAAAGATTTTTATCAGACTATTGATATTTCGGCACGTTGTGGGCAAGATTCTGATTGTAATGCGGCTACTGCTGCCGGTATATTGGGTACAATGCTTGGATATAGTAATATTCCGGAATTATGGAAAGAAAGTCTTTACGAAGTAGAGGACATCCCATTTGCCTATACGGAAGTTTCGCTGAATAAGCTTTATGAGTTAAGTCTGAAACAAGCTTTGCAGGTGATAGAGCAAGAAGGAGGTTCTGTTCAGGGAGAGCAGGTTGTTATTAAAACGCAACAGCCGGTTGCTGTAAAGTATGAGAAAGCTTTTGAAGGTCATTATCCGGCAGAGAAGAAAGCTGTTAACCTTTTGTTACAGGATGCTACAGAGTTTATGTTTGATGGTAACGGATTTGTTTTGAAAGGATATGTGAAGTGTGCTGATGAATCGTATGTTGCGAGTGTTGCGATGTATATAGATGGTGCTTTAGCAGAAACTGCCAATCTTCCCGTTGCTAAATCTACTTCTATAGATGACAGAAGGGTTGATTCGTTTCATAAATACCAGTTGCCTGATACAGCGCACACGGTTGTTTTGAAATGGTTGAATCCTCGTACGGATGCACAAGTTTATTAGGTGAGGCGGTTATTTATTCCAGCCAGCCCAATCAATTAACCTATAAATAATTAATTGTAATGTATATAGTTGAAAATTATGGATTGGCAGTAGCTCTTTGTTGGGTTACCATGCTTTGCTGGGGTTCTTGGGGAAATACTCAAAAGCTGGCAGCGAAAACTTGGCGGTATGAACTTTTTTATTGGGATTATGTCGTTGGTATTCTTCTCTTCTCTTTGATATGGGGATTTACTCTGGGAAGTACGGGCGAAGCAGGTAGGGGCTTTGTCGATGATTTGCTTCAGGTTGATATCTCTAATTTGGTGAGTGCGTTTTTGGGAGGTGTCATTTTTAATGCATCCAACATTTTGTTATCTTCTTCCATGTCATTGGCTGGTATGTCTGTCGCTTTCCCCGTAGGCGTTGGGTTAGCTCTGGTATTGGGTGTATTTATAAATTACTTTAGTGCTCCTCAAGGTGATGCAACTGTTCTGTTTTCTGGAGTATTTCTGATTGTACTTGCTATTATTTTTAATGGTATAGCTTCTGGGAAAGTTGCTAAAGGAGGAACAGACCAGGCAATGAGGAAAAAAGGGATTATTATAGCTGTGTGTGCAGGTATATTAATGGCATTTTTCTATCGTTTTGTAGCGGCAGCTATGGATTTAGAGAATCTGGAAGCACCGACTGTGGGTATGATGACTCCTTATTCAGCATTGTTTGTATTTGCAGTGGGTATTTTTGTCAGCAATTTTTCTTCAATACATTGGTCATGAAGAAACCCTTTGTCGGCAAGCCGATTGCGTATAGTGACTATTTCAGTGGAAATGTGAAGACGCATCTTGTTGGAATTCTGGGAGGAACCATCTGGGCATTGGGGACTGCTTGTAGTTATATTGCTGCAGGGAAAGCTGGTGCAGCTATCTCCTATGCTTTGGGACAAGGTGCCACTATGGTTGCTGCCTTATGGGGAATATTTATCTGGAAAGAATTCAAGGGCGCATCTAAGTCAATAAATTTGCTGCTTGTATTTATGCTGATACTTTTCCTTTCAGGCTTGGGGTTGATAATTATATCTGGTGGTAATTAAATTCTTTATTTTAAATAATATACTATGAGACAAAAAAACAAATGAAAATGTTGGGACTATTGGGATTGTTGGCTGTATTACCAATAATTTCTGCATGTGCGGGAAATAAGGGTTCTGACGAATCTCGAAAAGAAAAATGGTCCAATCGGTTTCTGTGGTACAGCCTATTACGGGTACATGGATTAATTTAGCCTACAAGGATGTGCGGAATAAGTATACTAATCCACAACATTTCGATAATATGGATCCTAAATTATGGACTGCTAAAGTGCGTGAATTGGCTAACATGGGGATTGAATATTTGGTGTTCATGGAGGTTGCTAATGAAGGGAAAGCATATTATCCGTCAAAGTTGATGCCGTGGTTATATAATGATAAATTGCAAAGCCCCGTTGATGCGATTCTTGACGAAGCTGCCAAACATGGCATGAAGGTTTTTATGAGTACCGGTTGGGCAAAAGATCAGGATGATAATCTGCTTGATCCAGTGATTAAGGAGCGTCAGCTTCAGATTATGGAGGAATTGGCATCTCTCTATAAAAACCATAAAGCTTTCTATGGCTGGTATCTTCCGGTTGAAGATTGTCTTTGCCCTATCTTTGCCGAGCATGCTGTTCAGTCAGTAAATGCATTGACAGAGAAGGCTCATTCTTTGACTCCCGGAAAGAAGACCTTGATTTCTCCGTATGGTATTGGTCTGTCCGAATTTGATCATCCTGATTTTGAGAAGCAGATGGCAAAATTGAAAGTCGATATTATTGCTTATCAAGATGAGGTGGGGTGTGTACGTGACAAATTTACTCTTCCTCGCTTGAAAAAGAATTGGCAAAGGATGCGCGATATTCACAATCGCCTGAATATTGAGATGTGGGCGAACTGCGAAACCTTTACTTGGGAAGAGGGAACCAATGACCGCCAATCTGCTTTGATTCCGGCTGCTTATTCCCGTTTGCTGTCACAGCAGGTAGCGGCTTCGGTTGCTGGTGTCGACAAAATAATTTCGTTTATGTTCGGTGGAATTATCGAAGACCCAAAGTCTGCTTATCAATTGGGACAACCTGTGTGGTCTAATAATTTATACAACAATTATATGGCTTGGAAAGAAGGTGACAGTTTTTGGAAATTATTTGAAGCTACTTTGCTTGACAAGTTGGTCAATTCAGCCAAATCGGAAATGATTGGTAAAGTTGATATGAAGGCACTGGCAGATGGCCGGGTAGCCGAAGAGGATAGTGGGGACAGCCGTTGGGTAAGGTTTGAAAAAGGTCATCATGAGGTAGTGATTGATTTGCAAAAGAATACTTCGCTTCAAAAGGTGCTGGTACGTACTTTGAACTATAATCAGGAAAAGATAGGCGCTCCTTTGAAGGTTTATGTTTACACTTCCCAGGATGGTCAGACTTATAATCTGGCTTCAATAAAGGATGCTCCGTATTTTCCTAACAACAAGCATGATGCTTGGATTGACGCAGTCTTGATTGATAATTTAAAAGAAAAGACACGTTATGTGAAAGTTGCTTTTGACGCTTTGGAAAATGTGTATATGGATGAGATTTTTGTAAATCCAAGTATTCGTTAACCGGGTAATATAATGAAGGAATAATAGGGTCATCCGGAAAATATGAAATATAGTTTGAGATGAATTGATATTATATGGGAATGAAGCCGCCCGGATATGGAAGATGCAGCCATCTTAAACAGATATGTCTAAGTAGAAAAAGTATGATTTCAGGCTAATAGAAACGTCAATTATCGCATTTCATTAATATAATAAAGTGCGATATAAAAAACAATACAATGAAAAAAATCTTAATTTATTAATCCAAAAATGAATCTATGAAAAGATTACACAAAACTATGAATCGAATTGTCGGAGTGCTTTTAATGGCACTTATGATGGTTCCAAGTGGTTTGAAAGCTGAGACGGCAGAAATGCTTCAAACTTCTAAAATTACGGGTGTAGTAATTGACGATTTCGGCGAGCCGATAATCGGTGCTACTGTTCGTGTGAAGAATGCACAGAATGGCGCTGTAACAGATGTTAATGGACGTTACTCTGTAAATGCTACTAAAAATGCGACATTGGTTTTTTCTTTTATTGGCTATAGAACACAAGAGGTAGCTGTTAAGGGTAGGACTACTGTTAATGTAACTTTGAAAGAGGACAGCCAAATGTTGGAAGAAACAGTTGTTATTGGTTATGGTGCTGTTCCTAAAAGAGATTTAACGGGATCTGTATCTTCTTTAAAGAGCGAAGATTTGCTGAAAACAAACCCTGTGAGTGTGAATCAAGGTTTGCAAGGCAAAATGGCAGGTGTAAATGTGTCCCAGTCTGATGGAGCCCCGGGTGCCGGTATAAATATCCAAATTCGTGGTGCCAATTCGTTTACTACCAGTACAGAGCCTTTGTATGTAGTCGACGGTATGCCGTATTCTATGGGTGAAGGACGTACAACGGATTATGGTATGAAACAGAGTAATAATCCATTGAGTACCATTAGTCCACAAGATATATTATCTATTGAAGTTTTAAAAGATGCATCTGCTACCGCTATTTATGGTTCTCGTGCTGCCAATGGTGTTGTGCTTATTACTACTAAATCCGGTGCTGAGGGAAAGGCAAAAGTTCAGCTTTCTGCTAACCTTAGCATCTCTAATCCGGTAAAACGTATTGATGTGCTCGATGCTTGTGATTACGCTTTGTACCGTAATGAACGTATCACGAATGGTCTCTTGTATGACGGTTACTCTGAGGCAGACAGCCAATTGGAATATCCTTTGGTGGGATATTGGGCTCCGGTGAAAGCTCCGGATCCTATTACAGGAGAAATGGTTGTAGTAGGTCAGGAGTATAAGCCAAGTCCATGGGATTACCGGAAGGGTTTTGTCGAAAAAGAAGGAGGACCGGTACGTTATGGAACAAATTGGCAGGATGAAATTTTTCAGACAGCAATAAGCCAAGATTATAATGTTACAGTATCGGGTGGTGATAAGAAAGGTAACTATATGTATTCCGGTGGTTATACTGACCAGCAGGGTGTGATTGTTAATTCTTATTATAGACGTTATACAGCGAGAGCTAACAACAGCCGTAAAATCAATGATTTTTTAGAGTTAGGTACTAACATCAGTTTTGCAACTTCCGATAATCGTTTGGCACGTACCAATAGTGAAACGTATGGTGTAATTCCTGCAGCTATTTCGTTTAATCCTACTCGTCCGGTATTCGATCCCAATAAAGACTCTGGCTTTTCGGAAGATTTCTCTACCGGTTTGGCTAATCCTTATTTGACTGTACATACGGAGAAGAATATCCAAGAGACGTTGAATGTATTTATCTCAAGCTTTGGTGAATTGAAGTTTACCGACTGGTTGAAATTCCGTCAGAATTTTGGTTACGGTTATAGCTATTATGAACGTAATACCTATAATAACCGTTGGACCGGTGCGGGTATAGCTCCTACAAATGGTTATGCAACGAAGTCAGATGATGCTTATGAAAGCATTTCGACAGAGTCTTTGTTGACTTTCAACAAGAAGTTTGGAGTTCATGGCATTAATGCTGTGCTTGGTATGACTTATGAAAACAGCATGTGGCATAGTAAGTGGATGGCTGCATCTAATTTCCCGAACGATATGACTGAAGACAACGTCATTGAAGCAGGAACTAAGGACCGTCGTATGGAAAGTAGTCGTGGAAAGTCTCAGCTGATGTCCTATCTGTTCAGAGCCAATTATAATTTGCTGGACCGTTATTTATTCACTTTTTCTATGCGTCGTGACGGTTCCAGTAAATTGTCAGAGTTAAATCGTTGGAATAACTTCTATTCGGGAGCCGTTGCTTGGCGTTTGTCTGATGAGTCTTTTGTAAAGCAGCTGAATTTCTTCGATGACTTGAAATTGCGTGTCAGTGCCGGACAGACCGGAGGTCAGGGGGTCAGTGCCTATGCTACCCGTTCCCGTTTTGTTGTTTCTAACTACGGTATGGGTGGTTCATTGCAGAGTGGTATGGCAGAATCCCGCTGGGGAGGACCTGCAGCAGCTCTTCTGAAATGGGAGACAACCAATCAGTTTGACATAGGTTTGGACATTGCTTTCTTGAATAACCGTGTTAATTTGACAGTAGATGCCTATTATAAGAAGACAAAAGACCTATTGTTGGATAAGCTTATTCCTATGAGTTCCGGTTTTAGCCGTATTCAGGCAAACTATGGTAATGTAACAAATAAAGGGTTGGAAATTTCCGGTCATTTCATTCCTGTAAAGGCACGTAATTTCTTGTGGTCTATAGATGCCAATATTTCATTCAACCGTAATAAGGTGGGTGGTTTGGATGCCGACCAATATTCTGATGTGGCTTGGGGTATTGAGAACATGTTCTTGGTACGTAATGGTGAGCCTATCGGTACTCTATATGGGTATGTGGAAGATGGCTTTTATGACAATGAGGCCGAAGTCCGTGCAGATCCGTTGTATAGAAATGAGACGGACTCTAAGGTTAAAAGCATGGTAGGTGAAGTGAAATACAAGAATCTTGATGACGATCCTGTAATTGATAATCGAGACCGTCAGATTATAGGTAATACCAACCCGGATTACCAATATGGTATAACCAATACATTGGAATGGAAGAACTGGACATTCAGTTTCTTCTTGCAGGGTACACAAGGTAATGACGTGTTGAATGTCAATCTTAAGAAATTTGATATGGCCAGCGTGGATAATATGCCTTATTTTATTTATAACAATCGTTGGACTGCCGAAAATAGGGCAAATGCCAAATGGCCGCGTGCCAATAGAACCAGTACACGTTTTATGAGGGCATCTGACCGTTACATTGAGGATGGATCTTACTTGCGTTGCAAGAATGTCAGCTTGAGCTACCGTTTCCGCCATCCGATGAAGTTTGTGGAGAGTATTAATTTGGTTGCCAGCGTTTCCAATCTATTTACAATTTCCGGTTATAGTTGGATGGACCCTGATGTGAATTCATTTGGTAGTGACCCTAAACGCAGAGGTGTGGATATGGCTTCTTATCCAAGTGCCCGTACATTTAATTTTGGTGTTCAAATTGGATTTTAAATAATGATGACTATGAAATTTAAGAATATATTAATGGCATTGGGCTTAGGCTCCATGTTGATGACTTCTTGTACGTTGGATGAAGAAGTATATACATTTATTTCAGGTGAAGACTTGTCTGCTGATGGTGAGTATGAACTGTTGGTAAATGGCGCTTACCAACCGTTGGCCTGGATGTTTGAATGGGGTAGTTATGATTCTGCTACTAATTATGATAATGACTATCAGACAGGGCCGGGTTGGGCTTTTAAAGAAACCGGTACCGGTAACTTTTATAACAATGGTAGTATAAATAATGTGTTTGCATATTATTCAACCGCCATTCATCGTGCCAATTACCACTATTATCTGATTGACAAGATGACCAATGTACCTGAGAAAGCCAAGAATAATGCGTTGGGTGAACTTCGTTTTCTCAAGGCATGGTCGGAGTTTGAATTAGTACGTCGTTTTGGTGGTATTCCTTTGTTTAAAACTTCTATTGGTGAAGGTAACAGCAGTTACCAGCCCAGAGCTTCCGTCAAGGAAGTGTATGAGGACATTATAGCCAATTTAAAGGAGGCTGAAACGTTGCTGATGCCTCGTACAGACTCGGATTATAAGAAAGGGCATGTATTTCGTGCGTCAGCCAAGTCGCTGTTGGCTTTAGTCTATGCTACGATTGGTTCTGCTTCGATGGAGAGTGGCAAAGTCATGGTAAAGGGTGGTCCCGGCAAGGTTACGAATCCGGATGGAACAGAATCGGCATTGATGCCTCAGGAAATCTGGCATAACAAGATTCGTCTTCCGGGATATGAAGAGTTCAATTCTCAGGAGTATTACAAACTGGCCAAAGAGAAAGCAGCCGAAGTGATTGCAGAAGGAGAGTGTGTGTTGGCTTCTAGTCAGAAAGAATTATGGAAAATCGACAATAAGAACGGGCCGGAATTCCTGTTTACATTACAGACTTATCCCGAAGGGGATAATCTTGCCGGAAACTATATCAGCGAATCGTATTACGGCTATTGGAAAGAGGATAGAACTCTGGGTTCTGGTTATTATACTTATCGCGATCACTGGCTACAGATGTTCGATGATTGGAAAGATGAACGTATTACATGGGGCATTCTGCACCGTTACCCCGATTCTTATAACGAAGAACTGGGCATTTATACCTGGCGTTACTACCCGTTGCGTGACAGTGTATACGTGAACCGTGAAGAGGCTCCGTATGCCGACCAGGGTATTGGAGCTTATCAGAAGACCGACCAGCCTACGTATGGTGCTTATTACGGTTCTCGTTTTACTAAGTTTACGGCAGTGACGGGTGAAATTGACGGTAATCGTAAAGACTTTAACTGGCCTTTTATGCGTTACGCAGAAGTGCTGTTACTGTATGCGGAAGCTGATAATGAATTGAATGGACCTACCCAAGATGCATTCTCTAAGATTGAATTGTTGAATAAGCGTAACAATAGTACGCTGGTAAGCAAGCGTCATGAGAAGATTCCGTTTACGAAAGAAACTTTCCGTTCGTTTATCTTGGAAGAGCGTGCTAAAGAGTTTGCAGTTGAGGGGAATCGTCGTACCGATTTGATTCGTTGGGGTATTTATTTATCGGTAATGAATGCTATCGGTATGGATGAAAACGGTAATTTGAAGAGACGTGAGGAGAAGCATTGGCTGATGCCCCTTCCGCCCGATGAAATTAACGGTAACCCTTATATTGAGAAAAATAATCCCGGATGGTAATCCTATTTATTAACTATATGATGAAAAATACAATGAAAAAGATATTGAGTTTTAGGAAGATGTATCTCGTCGGTGCTCTTCTTATGGGAATTTCTTGGACATCTTGCTCTGACGATAACGGAGTTGCACTTCCTATTGAACTGACCAATGTGACCACCATTGCTGATATGAATACCACCATTGAAGAAGCTGCTTTGGGGGATTTTATAGCTGTTCATGGAACCGGTTTGGATGTTCATAATATCGATTCTATTTTGATTGATGACATTAAGCTGGATATGCAAGAGGTATATACAGAAGATGATATTCTGTTTATAAAGATACCGGTAAAGCTGGCAACCAAGAAAACCGATAAAATAAGTATTTATAATACGGCCGGTTGTTTTGAAATTCCTTTTAAAACGGTAGCGCCCAATTTAAAGCTTTCCCGCATGTTCAATGAATATACGGCACCGGGTGATACGATTATGATTTATGGAGATTTCTTCAACCTCTATGAAATAGATTCGCTCAATGCTGTTGTCGATTTCAATGGAAAGGTATCTCCGGTCATTAAATCGGCTAATAATTATCTGACTGCTAAAGTACCGGTTGATGTAGATAAGAACATAAAAATTAAAGTGAAAGGGGTGAAGTATAATGTTGAGGCGGTATGCCCCGGACGTTACTACGATTGTGATTTTATGATTATGGACTTTGACGAATATTTGCCCAGTTCTATGACAAATGTGGTGACTGATGAGAAAGATCCACAACGGTTGAGCGGTAACTTCTTGAGAATAGATGATAAATCTGAATATAGCTCTTGGTGGTATATTGCAGAAAGAGGCGATATACCTTATACTGATGATATGTTAGGACTTGAATCATGTAAGAATTATGTGGTGAAATGTGAATTCCGCACATCCAATCAATTCATCAAGGACAGAATAAGGTTCTGTAATTATCTTTATTGGGCTGCTCCCACATGCGATTGGGTTGCTACAGACTTTAATATACAGAACTTCAACCGTTGGGAGACAATTACGTTGCCGTTTAATGTATATTTGTCAGAGGATTATCCGGACTACCATCCAGGTTCGTACACAAGCTTCAATATGCGTTTGGAGATAGATCCTGAGATAGCCCGTAATTTTGCATTCGATAATATTCGTATTTGTAGAAAAGGCGATTGATTGATGTGGTAATTGATCATTACGGATAATGGCCGCTTTTGGGGATTCGCGAATTGTGTTCCGAAGTGAACGCTATTCAGTCGTATACTGATTATAGCCCCTCTCAGAGTGTGCCCTGGAGGGGCTTTTTAAAAACATCGCATGCTGGTAGGGATTATTTACAATAAATTGGATCTTGCAGGCGAGTATAATCTCACTTGATTTTACAAAAAACACAAAGAAATGAAAATTAAAAAATGTGCAGCACTTATGGCTGCAATGTTGATGGGCGCTTGGAGCTTGCAGTCTTGCGACAACGGGCCTACTAAAGAAGTGTGGCTGGATGAATTCGGTCAAGATTCCTGTTATGTTCAGGACTGGGGAATGCTTGAAGTCAACCGTTCCGTAGTACATACTCCGCTTACAGTGAATGGAGTTGTTTATGAACGTGGACTTGGTGCCCATTCCATCAGCCGCCTGCTGTACGATTTGGATGGAAAGGCCGTTTCGATCTCCGGTTTGGCAGGAGCTGATGACAAGAACTTGTTTGCAGGCAAACTTCAGTTCAAGATTCTCGGTGACAAGAAGGAACTCTGGAAGAGTGGAGTGATGCAGAAAGGAGACCCAGTAAAAGAGTTTAATGTAAACCTGAAAGGGGTGGACAAAGTGCTGCTATTGGTAGAAGAATGTGGTGACGGCATTATGTACGACCATGCCGACTGGCTCAATGTGAAGATAACGACTCGTGGCGATGTGAAACCTGTTCCTGCGTGGGCAAAACCGGTGGCAAAGGAGAAGTATATCCTTACGCCTCCTGCTCCCGAAAGTCCGGTCATCAACAATCCGCTGGTCTATGGCGCACGTCCGGGTAATCCGTTCCTATGGTCTGTGATGGCTACCGGCAACCGCCCCATGAAGTTTGAGGCCGAAGGGCTTCCGGCTGGTGTGAAATTGGATGCTGTTACCGGTCGCATTACGGGTAAAGCCACAGTAGAGGGAGAGTATAAGGTAACGCTCAAAGCCACCAATGACAAAGGTACGGCCCAGAAAGAGGTAACTGTTAAAATAGGAGATGCCATAGCCTTGACTCCTTCTATGGGATGGAACAGTTGGAACTGTTGGGGGCTTTCTGTGAACGACGAGAAAGTGCGTGACGCAGCCCGCATGATGAACGAAAAACTGCATGCCTACGGATGGGAATACGTGAATATAGATGATGGTTGGGAAGCTGCGTCGCGTACCAAGCAGGGCGAGATACTTTCAAACGATAAATTCCCCGATTTCAAGGCATTGACAGACTATATTCATGGATTGGGCTTGAAGTTCGGTATTTATTCCTCACCGGGACATATCACTTGTGGCGGACATGTGGGCAGCTACCAGCACGAAGAAATTGATGCCAAGACATGGGAACGCTGGGGAGTGGATTATTTGAAATATGACTATTGCGGATATTTGGAGATAGAAAAAGATTCGGAAGAGAAGACTATTCGGGAACCCTATATCGTGATGCGCAAGGCATTGGATAAGGTGAACCGTGACATTGTTTACTGTGTGGGTTATGGCGCTCCCAATGTGTGGAACTGGGCACCGGAAGCAGGAGGAAACCAATGGCGCACTACTCGCGACATCACGGACGAATGGAATGTTGTGACAGCTATAGGTACTTTCCAGGATGTTTGTGCGGATGCTACGGCTCCGGGCAGAAACAATGACCCCGACATGCTGGTTGTTGGCAAGCTTGGTCAAGGCTGGGGAAGCAAAGTGCACGATTCATATCTTACGGCAGACGAACAGTACTCTCATATTTCTTTGTGGTGCCTTCTTTCTTCTCCTTTGCTCATAGGTTGCGACATGGCAAATATGGACGATTTTACGCTGAATCTGCTGACCAACAACGAAGTGATAGCAGTCAGCCAAGACCCCATGGTGGCTCCCGCCAAGAAGATGATGGTAGAGAACGGCCAAGTATGGAGTAAAAAACTGTACGACGGTTCTTATGCGGTGGGCTTCTTCCATGTAGACCCTTATTTCATTCTTTGGGATCAGGAGGATGCTGAAGCTATGCAGATGAGAGAGTATGCTTTTGATTTTGATTTGAAACAGCTTGGCATTGAAGGAAAAGCAATGGTTCGTGACTTGTGGCGACAGAAAGACTTGGGAGAGGTGAACGGCATCTTCCGGACGGAAGTTCCCTATCACGGTGTCACCTTCGTGAAGATTACTCCTGCAAAATAGCAAACTATAAAATAGAGAGACGAATGAAAAGTTAATTTTATCTTTGTTTTTTTTATTCGGCTTTCTACACTTCGGGGTTCTGCACAGTTGCAGGGCCTGGAAGTAGTGAAGGTACCGGAAGCACAGCAGCCTTATTCGGGCGAATATATTTATATCCCCGATGTGGAAGGATATAAAACTCTGAAGTGTGATTTTCATACCCACACCATCTTCTCCGATGGAGATATAAAACCTGAAAATCGGGTGTGGGAAGCTGCTATTCGCGGGCTGGATGTGATAGCCATTACCGACCATATAGAATATCGCCCCAATAAAGACTATATCAAGGCCGACCATAACGAATCTTACAAAAGGGCAAAGACTGTAGAGAAAGCTTCCAATCTGATAGTAATTCAGGGAGCCGAGATAACCCGTTCCAAGCCGATAGGGCACATCAATGCTCTCTTCTTGACGGATGCCAATGCGCTGGACGTGGAAGATCCTCTGAGAGCTGTTGACAACGCTTTGGAGCAAGGGGCCTTCATTATGTGGAATCATCCGGGGTGGCCTAACGACACAAGCACTTTATATAATGTCCATAAAGATTTGATTAAGCAAAAAAGATACATGGAATAGAGGTGGTGAACGGCTTTGAGTACTATCCGAAAGCTTTTAATTACTGTAAGGAATACGGCCTGACATATATGGGAAATACCGATATACATGGCGTTTATAAGCAAACGTATCGTACGGACAAACAAAGTGGACCGATGACGATTGTATTTGCCAAAGAACGTTCTCAGGAAGGAGTGAAAGAAGCTCTCCTTGCCGGGCGTTCGGTAGTGAAGTTCGGGGATATACTGATAGGCTCTGAGAAGAACCTGCTATCTCTGGTCAAGGCGTGGCTCTCTTATGAAGTGAAGGAGGTGAAAGGCAATCAGGCTCTGGTGAAAGTGACGAACAAGTCGACATTGAACTTTGAAATTCTACTGGACAACAAGGCTGGTACTATCCTTGGCAATGCTACAGTAGAGATTAAGGTAAGGCTGGATGATAAAGTAAAGTTTACTACTACACACATCACGGATGATAGCCGGTTGGTGATTGATATAGCATCATTGCGATAGTGGTTTTATAAGACCGATAATCTGATATTTAAGGAACCATTGATTTTGTGTTTTATAATAACTGAAGTTTCTCAAATTTTTCAGATTGTTGATGAACTGTTGTATCTTAATGCTCTCTCTCGGAGGAAGAGCGTTGAGATTGTTTTGAAAGCGCAAAGGTAACTTGCGAAACTTGAAATATTTAATTATTCCTTGAAAAACAATTGTATTATGAAAAACAGATTTTTATGTTTATTATTTGTAGTTTGCACTGTCATTTCTGCCCGTGCAAACAGTACCGATTCTTTGGCTTTGACTCCTCCTATGGGGTGGAATAGTTGGAATTGCTTCAGTTGTAACATTAATGAAAAACAGATTCGTGAGATTGCAGACTTGATGGTGTCTACCGGCATGAAGGATGCAGGATATGAGTATCTCAATATAGATGATTGTTGGCAGGTAGGCCGGGATAATGAAGGAAACATTCTGGTTGATGAAAAGAATTTTCCTTCCGGCATCAAGGCTTTGGCAGATTACATACACTCCAAAGGACTTAAATTCGGTATTTATTCATGTGCGGGAACGCTGACTTGTGCCGGACGACCGGGAAGCCGTGGCTATCAGTTTCAGGATGCACGCACTTATGCGGAATGGGGAGTGGATTATTTGAAGTATGACTGGTGTTTTGATGAAGGCCAGAATCCTCAAGCTGCCTACAAAACAATGAGTGATGCCCTGAAGGCTTCCGGGCGTCCTATCGTATTCTCTATTTGCGAGTGGGGAAACAGCCAGCCTTGGACATGGGCAAAAGGCATCGGACATCTTTGGAGGACTACCGGTGACATTATCAATGCTTTTAAAGGTATTAATTATTGGGGAGGATGCGGTGTCGTAGAAATCATTGACAAGAATGCCGACTTGCACAAATACGCCGGACCGGGACATTGGAACGACCCGGACATGCTTCAGGTGGGTAATGGTGTGCTGACGATGGAAGAGAATCGCTCTCATTTCACGATGTGGTGTATGCTTGCTGCCCCTTTGCTCGCGGGTAATGATATTCGTAAAATGGACAAGGAGACACTTGGAATTTTGACAAATAAAGAAGTGATTGCAGTAAATCAGGACAAGCTTGGCAAACAAGGTGGACGATACATGAAAGTGGGTGAGCATGAAATTTGGGTGAAGCAGTTGTCCAATGGTGAAGCCGCAGTATGTTTCTTTAACCGCGATGAACAACCCTGGAATGTGGAAACCGTTTTGCAGAAAGAAAACCTCTCTTTTGCAGATGTCCGCTTCTGGGAGAAAGAATACAAAGTACGCGACTTATGGAAACATAAGGACATCGGAAGTACCAAGGATAAGATGCAGTTTGATATTCCTGCACACGGTGTCGTGTTGCTGAAGTTGACTCCTAAACAGTAATGATAGATTTAGAAACCATTAATAAAAAAATATGAAGAACATGCATTATGCATCTGTGAAGTGGATTTGCTTTCTGCTTTTCGTGGTAGTAGGAAAGGTGGCGATGGCCGAAGGTATCACTTCGCCTGATGGAAATCTCCGTCTTGAGTTTACCGTAAATGCTTTGGGAGAGCCGGTCTATCAGTTGTTTTACAAAGAGAAAGCCGTGGTTAATCCATCGAAACTGGGCTTGGAATTGGTGGGTGACCCGGGCTTGATGAATGGTTTTACACTTGTGGAAGCCGGGGCTTCAACTTTCGATGAAACATGGAAACCTGTGTGGGGAGAAGTGTCGCAGATACGGAATCATTACAATGAGCTGGCTGTGACGTTGGACCAGAAGGAGCAGAACCGCCATATCGTTATCCGTTTCCGTCTTTACGATGACGGTTTGGGATTCCGTTATGAGTTTCCTTTACAAAGAACTCTGCACTATTTTACGGTAAAAGAGGAGTATACCCAGTTTGCCATGACCGGAGACCATACCGCTTTCTGGATTCCCGGTGACTATGACACGCAGGAGTATGACTATACAGAGTCCCGTTTGTCCGAAATTCGCGGTTTAATGGATAAGGCGGTGACGGTGAATGCTTCCCAGTTCGTTTTCTCGCCCACGGGTGTGCAAACCTCCTTGCAGATGAGGACGGACGATGGTCTATACATCAACTTGCATGAAGCGGCTTTGGTGGACTATTCTTGTATGCATCTCAATCTGGATGAAAAGAACTTGGTTTTTGAATCGTGGTTGACCCCGGATGTTTTGGGAAACAAGGCATATATGCAAGCTCCCGGGAAGACTCCGTGGCGTACCATCATGGTGAGCGATGACGCCCGTGATATGCTTGCCTCCAAACTTACCTTGAACCTGAACGAACCTTGTGCCTATGAAGATGTTTCGTGGATTAAACCGGTGAAGTATGTAGGCGTATGGTGGGAGATGATTACCGGTCAGAAGTCGTGGAGTTATACAGATGAACTGATTGCCATGCGTTTTGGAGAAACGACTATACGAAAATCAAGCCGAACGGTCGGCATGGAGCCACTAATGAAAGAGTGAAACGCTATATAGATTTTGCCGCCGAACATGGTTTCGACCAAGTATTGGTAGAAGGCTGGAATGAAGGATGGGAAAGCTGGGGTGGAAGTTCGCGCGATTTTGTGTTCGACTTTGTGACTGCCTATCCCGACTTTGACGTGAAGATGCTGAATGCCTATGCACACAGTAAAGGGGTCAGGCTGATGATGCATCATGAGTCTTCTGCTTCGGTACGCAATTATGAACGTCATCTGGACAAAGCCTATCAGTTTATGGCGGATAATGGCTATAACTCTGTAAAGAGTGGTTATGTGGGCGATATAATTCCTCGCGGAGAACATCACTATGGACAATGGATGAACAATCATTACCTCTATGCCATACAAAAAGCTGCCGAATATAAGATTTGTGTGAATGCGCACGAGGCAGTACGTCCTACAGGTTTGTGCCGCACCTATCCCAACTTGATTGGCAATGAATCAGCCCGTGGCACGGAATTCGAGCCTTATGACGGCAACAAGCCTTCCCACACTACTGTGCTCCCCTTCACTCGCTTGATAGGTGGTCCGATGGATTATACCCCGGGCATCTTTGACATTTATCTGAATTTTATGAATCATGACAATCACGGGCAGATTCATTCCACGCTGGCAAAGCAACTGGCATTATACGTCACCCTCTACAGCCCACTGCAGATGGCTGCCGATTTGCCGGAGAATTATGAACCCCATTTGGATGCTTTCCAGTTCATCAAGGACGTAGCAGTAGACTGGGACGACAGTAAGTACCTTGAAGCGGAGCCGGGAGACTATATTACCGTGGCCCGTAAAGCCAAGGGTACGGAGAATTGGTTTGTGGGAGGCATCACCGATGAGCATGCACGCACTTCAGCTTTTGTCTCGACTTCCTGGAGCCGGGCAAGCAGTACATAGCCACGCTTTATGCCGATGCCAAAGATGCTGATTTTGAAAAAAATGCTACCGCTTATCAGATTAAGAAGGGCATCGTGACGAGCAAGAACAAGATGAATGTGAAGCTGGCACGTAGCGGTGGATTTGCCTTGAGCCTGATAGAAGCTACACCGGAAAATATGGAAGGAGTGAAGAAATGGAAATAAGTTGATTGTTAGATACCATTTTTTATCATTGCTAAAACAAGAATGCCTCTGAAAACACTGAAACAGAAGATACTGTTAGTCCTCTTGCTATTTTGGCGCGAAAGGTGAATCATAAAGGAACGCTTTTTGTCGAGTTGCCATCCTCTGTTTGATGTGACGGGCACTTTCAATAATCCGGGACCGCTGGGCGGGTATCTTGTTGTGGGACTGGTTGTTGCTGTTTTATTGTATGCTTTCTCTTTTGAAAAGGAATACATGTTCTATCAGGCGGATTATTTCAGAAATCATCCTCAATTCGCTTTTCTGGATGTAGCTGACAACGTGACTTATCCCTATAATGAACTGTTGCATATTGCAGTGGAAACCGGAATGTGCGGGCTTGTATTGTTCCTGCTGGTGGTGTCACCGTTTGTCTTTTCTGATGAAAGGACATTGAAAGCCGCATTGGCTGCTTGGCTGATATTCGCCATGTTTTCATATCCGGTCAATGTGGTACCACTTATGATGGACTTTGCATTGTTCATAGAATTGCGTCGTGGCAAAACAGTGTCTGTTCTGGATATAAACAGAATTTTGTGTGGAATTGCTGTTGTTCCTCTTATGGGGTTATTGGCGGTGTGTGGCCATGTAATGTTGTTTTTAATGTGAAAAAAGAGTTGTACTTCGTTGGGTTCTACTTTAAACATGCGATTTTTATTCCACTCCATGCATCATCTTCTGTAATTTCTTTGAAAGCAGGAAGAGGATAAGCGATGCCGTGGCAGACATGACGACGAACACCATGAAGAAATCGTACATCGTCTCAATGCGATAGCCCAGTAGCGTCTTTACCTTTCCGGCTTCGGGGTAGAGCCCGCTCAGCGTGCCTGCAAACTTATTGGCAGTGGCGGTGGAGAGGTACCATATCCCCATCATCAGCGAGGCGAAGCGGATGGGCGTGAGCTTGTTCACCATGGAGAGTCCGATGGGCGAGAGGCAGATTTCGCCCATGGTATGGATGAAGTAGAGCCCCGTCAGCCAAATGAGACTCACCTTGATGCCCGGCTGAACATCTTTCACCCCAAGGCAGATGACGAGATAGCCCAGTGAAAGCAGTAGCAGGCCGATGGCTTGCTTGGTGGGCGAGGCGGGCTCCATGCCCCGCTTGCCCAGGGCGCCCCATACGCCCGGCATGATGGCGGCAAGTATCACCACAA
>ENA-OQJB01000188-OQJB01000188.1-human-gut-metagenome-genome-assembly--contig:-NODE-188-length-36279-cov-3.840119_pt1 | contig 36279 bp, 32 predicted proteins | sample MGYA00242599_ERZ504765 | MGnify/ENA primary metagenome ERZ504765 (study PRJEB26092, sample SAMD00036354) | human gut metagenome | host: Homo sapiens | study: EMG produced TPA metagenomics assembly of...
TGGATGCCGCTGCAGCCGGGCGATACTGCTGTGCAAAGGAGTGGTTGGATGCGGCAGTTATCACAGAGCCTTGCGGCAAATCTTGCGGTGCTGGACAAAATGTTTGGCACCTCTGCGGATTATTATGCCAAGGAGATCACGATTTATCATTGCAGGGGAAGTATCCTGCTGTTTGACGGCATGGCAAGCCTGGATTCTTTGTGGGAGCTTTTACTGGATGCGGCCAGCCGTCAGGCACCGCCGCAGCAGGCAGGCCAGCGTTGCACCGGGCCGCAGGTCTTTGAGCTGATCCTGCACGGCTCAGCCTTTCCGGCAGAAAGTGAGCCGGTAACAGATCTGGCTGATCTGATCAAACGAATGACGGCAGGCATGGCGGTCTTACTGCTGGACGGCTGCGCAAAGGGCATTGCCTTCTCGGTGCAGGGACTGAAGTTCCGCTCGGTAGACGAGCCTTCCGGGGAGGGCAATCTGCGCGGCTCCCGCGAAGGCTTTGCCGACCTGCTGCGGGTCAATCTGAGCCTGCTGCGGCGGCTCATCCGTACCGAACATCTGGTGCAGGAGGTGGCGCAGGCCGATACCGAAATGCAAACGGAATACGCCATCTGCTACTGCAAAAACAGGGCAGACTCCGCCATGGTGATCCGTGTGCGCAAAGCGCTTGCCGCTGCAAAGCCGGAGCTTTTGCTGGATTCCAGTTACTTTGTGCCGTGGCTGCTGCCGGGCAAGGCGCGGCTGTTCACGCCGGTAAGCTACACCGAGCGGCCTGCCGTGGCGGCGGCAAAGATCTGTGAGGGCAAGATCGTGGTGCTGGTCAACGGAAGTCCCTCTGCCATGGTGCTTCCGGCTCTTTTCTGCGAAAATTTTGAGTGCTTGGACGATTATGCATCCACCGCCGTGTTTTCCTCTTTTCTGCGCATCCTCAAATATGTTTCGTTCTACCTCACAGTATTTCTGCCGGGTGTGTTCGTCTGTCTGGCGGTCTACCTGCCGGAGCTGATCCCACCGCAGCTTCTGTACAAGATCGAAGCGGCGGAGAAGGCCACACCGCTGCCGCTGTTTGCGGAAATGCTGCTGGTCATACTCATTTTGGAGGTCATCCGGGAAGCAGGTCTGCGGATGCCGCAGTCGCTGGGACATTCGGTCAGTCTGGTGTCCGCGTTGATCATCGGCGATGCTGCCATTGCCACCGGGCTTATGAGCACGCCGGTGATCTTTGTGGCAAGCATCACGGCCATCGCGGTGTTCGTCACGCCCTCTTTGTACGAGCCTGCTACGCTGCTGCGTCTGGGTGTGGTGCTGGCTGCAGGTCTTGCCGGGCCGGTGGGCCTTGCGGGGGCTTTTTTTGCAGTTCTGCTCAGTCTTTCCGGCACAGCCTGCCTGCAGGTGCCATATCTGGCGGCGCATCCGTTCCCGCAGCGGCCCATGGCAGAGGATGGCATCATCCGCCGCAACTACCGCCGCCTTTCAGCGCACGACTTTAATATCTGGCAGAAACGGGAGGGAAAATGATACAAAAACAGAAAGGCTTTTCTGCTCCCGTGCTGGCATTGAGCGTGTGGACAGCTGCGCTGGCAGAAGAAATGCAGACCGGTATCTCTCCGCGTGGGATGATCATTCATGGAGCGGTTCAGGCTCTTTTGCTCACATGCATCAGTGGGGTGTTCTCTGCTTGCTGGCAGCGGGCAGCCATGCAGTGGGTCTGGCTGTTTTCCGCAGGAGCATGGTTTCTGGCAGAGTTGTTTGGAACCGTAATGCAGGCCCAGAACATCTGCCAGCAGGAGTTCCGCTCCATGGCGCTGATCGGCCTGCTGCCGCTTTTGCTCTGGGCAGGGTGGTGTATTCCGCCTTCCGGCTGGGATGCTCCGGCACGGGTGCTGTGGTGGTTCGTGCTGCTGGGTGGGCTGGTCTGTCTGACAGGGCTTGCCGGGCAGATGGACTGGGCGCACCTGCTGACGGCAGATGCTGTGCAACTGGCCCGCTGGCCGCGTGTTCCGCTGTATGCGGAGTATTTGTTCTGGCCGCTTCTTGCAGGTTATGAAGAGCCGCGCAGCATGTCCTGGCTGCCATGGCTCACCTTTCTGGCACAGGCGGGTCTTACTGCCGGGATGTGCCTCGTATTTGGCGCAGCGGATTACCCGGCACAGGAACTGCTGCGGGCATGGAGTGCAGATGTTTTCTCCCGCATGGATGCGCTGCTTTTGCTCATCTGGCTCACCTGCGCGATCTTCCGCATCGGCTTTCTCTGCGCGGCAGTGCGTACCGTGTGGCAGCGCGCGGTGCAGTGCGGGAAAGGAGCGGCAAAATGAAGCAGAAGAAACTGCGCTCTCTCAGTGCGGTGCTTTTGATCGGGTGGTGCCTGATTTTTCTGCGCTGCGAGACCACTGAAAAAAGCATGGTGCGTGCGCTGTATCTTGCTCAGAAGGAACAGTCCATCACCGTAGGGCTGCTGTATCAGGCTCCGGAAGCCGCCGCCGATGCATCCGAGGCTTCTGGGGCTGTGCAGCTGCAGTTGGCGCAGGCGGACACGCTGGCAAAAGCGCTGGCGGCGGCTCAAAAGCAACTGCCGCAAAAGGCGGATTACCGCCTGTGCGATTATCTGCTGATCGATCAAGATGCATCGGCAGAGCTGCTTGCAGCGTATGAGCGTACGGTGCTGGAAAACAGGCAGGGCAGGGTATCGGCAAAAGTTTCTGTGCTGGAGATGGACGATGGATTTTTGGAGGAACTTCCAGCGGAAAAGCAGGAATTTCCGAACAAACTGCTTGAGCAGCTCAAGCAGTGCGCAGACCAGATGCCGAGGCTTTACCAGTATCAGGACGGAATGCTTCTGCCGCAGCTGCGGGCAGAGAAACAGGAAGTGGCACTTGCAGATACAAGCATCCTCTGGCGAGTGGAAAACAGCATTGAGCTGGAGGCCCGGCAGGCGGAAACAGCGCGGCTTTTGCGGGAAATGGGCGGCGTGCATACTTTCTGGCTGGAAGGTGAGCCGGTAACGGTCCGCCGATGCAGCGTGTCTGTCACCCTGCGGGAAGGAACTGCCAGTCTGCGGCTGGACTGTCAGCGCAGCTATGATACGCCGCAGCCAAGCGCCGCACAGTGCGAACAGCTGGCAGAACTGTGCACGCAGACGGTGCAGTCTTTCTGGCAGCAGGGCATCGACCTTGTGCATCTGCAGCAGCGCAGTGCATTGCAGAACGGTGTGGGCAGAGAAAAGATCACAATAAATAACGCCTGCCCGCAATTGCAGGCAGACGTGAGATTTTTACCGATGTGATTCAGTTGGCAGTGGGGAAGGTGACAGTAATGGTAGTGCCCACATCCACCTGACTTTCCAGCTTGATGCGTGCGTTGTGGATGCGTGCGATATGCTTGACGATGGCAAGGCCCAGACCGGTACCGCCGGTAGCCTTGCTGCGGCTCTTATCCACACGATAGAAGCGCTCAAACACGCTGGACTGTGCTTCTTTCGGGATGCCGATGCCGTTATCGGCCACAGTCAGGGTGCAGTGTCCGTCGCGGCTGCAGGCTGTGGTGATCTGTACCTTACCGCCGGGACGATTATAACGGATCGCATTATCGCACAGGTTCTGGCATAGCTCGTCCAGCAGGGCACGATTGCCGTGCACAAGAGCACCTTCGCCCAGACAGTTCAGCGAGATGTAAGCCCGGCGGGCATTCAGCTTCTGGCGCTCTACGCAGTCCTTGGCAACGGTAAGCAGATCCACTGTCTCCATCTCCGGCTCAGAACCGGCTTCGCTGGCGTTGTCCAGACTGGAAAGCTGCAGGATATCGTTCACCAGCTGGATCATACGGCTGGCCTCCACATGGATCTTCTGGGCAAAGCCCGGCACATCCTCAGGCTTTGCAATGCCGGTCTCGATCAGCTCCGCATAGCCGGAAATACTGGTCAGCGGGGTCTTCAGCTCATGACTGACATTGGCAGTAAACTCCTGCCGCATCTTTTCATTGTTCTCACGGAGGATGCGGTCAGAGTGGATGCTTTCGGCAAAGGGGACAAGCTCCTTATAGGGAACATTGTCCTGAATATGATCCAGATCTTCGGTCATGCTCAGCACAGGGGAGACCAATGCACGGGTGAGCAGAGCTGCCAGCACAGCGGCGGCCAGCATGAGTGCAACGCAGCTCAGCACGATGGCAGGCAGGGTCGAATCATAAATAGACCAGACCGTTTCTGCATCCTGTGCCATGCGCAAAATCTCACCGTTGGGCAACAGTACGGCATAGTAATAGGTCTCGTAGCCCATGGTCTGGGAATCGCGGATGTCCCGGCCCACACCTTCGGTCATGGCCTGACGGATCTCCGGGCGGGAGAGATGGTTCTCCATGGGCTGATCGGTAGCAGATTCAAACAGCACGCTGCCGTCCTGCGAGATCAGGGTGATGCGCAGATCATTGGTAACAAAGGACGAAAGCTGCTGCGGGTCCTGCACCAGATCATAACCGGCGCTTACCAGATCGGCTTCCCGCTCAAGGCTGGTCCATGCCTGAGCCGTGAATGCCTTGTGAAAAACAAAGATGCAAAGCGCCGCCGTGAACAGCAGACCAAGGAAGCCCATCAGGAACAGGCGGTAGCTGATTTTTTCTTCCATGCTGCGCAGCTTCATTCTTCACCGGCCTCCTCTTCATCGGTCAGCTTGTAACCCACCTTGCGCACAGTGCAGATGTATTTGCCGGCATCCCCCAGCTTTTTGCGCAGGGTGCGGATATGCATATCCACAGTGCGGCTCTCCACCGAAATGTCGGTGCCCCACACCACCTGCAGAATGGTCTCGCGTGTCACCACCAGATTGGCGTTCTCCAGCAGCAGGCGCAGCAGACTGTACTCCTTGTAGGTCAGCTCCACCGGCGTTCCGCTTACAGTCACGTTGTGACGGGCATTGTCCAGCAGGATCTCGTGAAAGCTGAGTACGTTGGGACGTGCTTCCGGAGCCGAGCGGCGCAAGGCGGCGCGCACCCGGCTCAAAAATTCCATGATGCCAAAAGGCTTTGAGATGTAATCATCTGCGCCGCAGTCCAGCCCGCGCACGGTGTCCAGCTCGCTGGACTTAGCCGTGACCATAATGATGGGCAGCCTGCGCAGGGAAGGGGTGTTGCGCAGCTTTTTCAGGATGGAAAAACCGTCCTCACCGGGCAGCATCACGTCTAAGATCACCAGTTCCGGCTCTGCAGCGTGCATGGCCTGCCAGAACGACTCAGAGCTTTCAAAGCTGGTCACTTCGTATCCGCTGGACTGCAGGGCATACTGTTCCAGCTCCCGGATGGCGGCATCGTCTTCAACAATATAGATCATTTGTCAAAATCCTCCGCAGATTGATTTTCAGGGAAGAGATAGCGTTCACGGTAACGGTCAAGACGGCGATGGAATTCCTCACTTTCCTTGGTGTCATTGCCGTGACGCAGCTCGTTGAGGTATGCGTGGGTATCAAAGCTGTCCTGTGCAACCTCAATCTGTGCAACGGCTACGTTGCTGCAGTGGTCGCACACACGCTCATAGTTGGTCAGCAGGTCGTCCAGCACAAAGCCATATTCAATGGAGCAGCTGCCGGCCTGCAGGCGGGCAATGTGGTGGGCCTTGATGGCACGTACCAGCTCGTTGACCACGGCTTCCAGCGGTTCCACCTTGCTGGCAAGATGCAGATCACCCTTGCGGAAAGCATCAGTGGTGCGGTTCAGAATATCCTGCACCGCATCCTCCAGCACCTGCAGCTCGTCGCGGGCATCCTGCGAGAATTGGATGTCTTTGGTGTGCATCTCTTCGGCAGATTCCATCAGATTTACGGAATGGTCGCTGATGCGCTCAAAATCGCTGATGGTGTGCAGCAGGGTATTTACGCTCTGGCTGTCGGCATGGTTCAGCTCACGGCTGGAAAGCTTGACGAGATAGGTGCCGAGAGCGTCCTCGTAACGGTCTACCTGCGTCTCTTCCTCGCGGACTTTCTGCGCAAGGGTGTCGTTCCAATCATGAGTCAGGCTCATGGCCTGCATCACGCCCACACGGGCAAGCTCTGCCATTTCAGCAGTTGCAGAGCGTGCACGCTCCACGGCCACGGCAGGGGTGTTCAGCAGGCGGTCATCCAGCAGCGCAAAGCTTTCCTTTTCCGGCGAATCCGGAATGGTGAGGATGGCCAGCTTTTCCAGCAGGTTTGCAAAGGGCAGCAGCACCAGCGTTGCCACGATATTGAACACCGAGTGCACCACAGCGATGCCCCATGCCTCGATGGTGGTGTTCACAAAAGCAAAGTGGCAGACCGTATTCAGGCCGTAAAAGCCGACAAGGAAGATGGTCACACCGATGATGTTGAAGTACAGATGGACCATGGCAGCACGGCGTGCATTCTTGTTGGCACCCACAGAGGAGATCAACGCGGTAACGCAGGTGCCGATGTTCTGACCCATGATAATGGGAATGGCACTGCCGTAGGTGATCACGCCGGTGGCGCTCAGCGCCTGCAGAATACCCACGCTGGCGCTGGAGCTCTGGATGATGCCGGTAACAAGGGCACCCACCAGAACGCCCAGAAGGGGGTTGGAAAAGCGGGTGAACAGGCTGGTGAACCATGCCTCGTTCTGCAGGGGCAGGACGGCGTTAGACATGGTGGTCATGCCAGTCATCAGCACGGCAAAGCCGATGAGGATGGTGCCCACGCCTTTTTCTTCTCACTCTTACACATATACAGCAAAATGCCGATAAATGCAAGCAAAGGACTGAAAGAAGTGGGTTTGAGCAGATTGATGAAGAGGCTGTCGCCCTGCAGGCCGGAAAGGCTCAGGATCCAGCTGGTGACAGTGGTGCCCACATTGCTGCCCATGATCACGCCGATGGCCTGATGCAGCTCCATGATGCCGCTGTTGACAAAGCCGACCACCATGACCGTGGTAGCGCTGGAACTCTGGATCACAGCGGTGACGCACAGGCCAAGGAAAAAGCCTTTAAGGGGGTTGTCAGTCAGCTTGCTCAGGATCTTCTGCAGCTGGCCGCCGGCCTGCTTTTCCAGTGCTTTGCCCATGATGTCCATGCCGAACAGGAACAGGGCAAGACCTCCAAGCAGGGAAAAGACATTGAAGATGGTCATAAAGATTTCCTCACTTTTGTTTGACGTGTTTTTGATGTGTTTCTCCTGATTTTGAGTATACAGATGCAATGTAAAATCCAAAATCGAGGGAATGTAAAATCCGTGTAAAGGTAAGAAAAATGTAAAAAATCAGTACATGGCTGCGCTGCTGCGTGCATTCTTGCCGGGCTGCGAAAAAGCCGCCCGCACAATATTGTTTTTTACCGATCGTTCTATTATAATAATAAGAAGGAATCCTGTACGGTACCTGACAGCAGGCAGGGCTGTGCAGCAAAAGGGAGCACAGGAGGAACAAGAATGGGCACATTCAATGTCTCGCTCAAAACGCTGACCGACCGTGTCAGCATGGAAGTTGTCTATACGCCGAAGGAACTGGATCAGATCTGTGTGGAGATCGCCGAAGTGAACCGCCCGGGTCTGTTTCTGGCGGGCTATTATGATTATTTTGATAAGCTGCGTCTGCAGATCATGGGTCTGGCCGAGATGAACTTTCTGTCCGGCCTTTCACCGGAAAAACGCTACGAAGCGCTGGATCAGCTGTTCCGTCAGCAGCCGCCGGCTGTTATCGTCTGCCGCAGCGAAGAACTGACCCCCTTCCCGGAGATGCAGGAGCTGGCCCAGAAGCATGGTGTTGCACTGCTGCGCTCCAACGAGACCACCTGCACTCTGATGGGCAGCCTGATCAGTGTGCTGAATCTGGAACTGGCACCGCGTATCACCCGCCATGGTGTGCTGGTGGAAGTGTACGGCGAAGGCATCCTGATCCTGGGCGACAGCGGCATTGGCAAAAGCGAGCTTGCCATCGAGCTGGTCAAGCGCGGCCACCGCCTTGTGGCAGATGATGCGGTGGAGCTGCGCAAGGTGTCCAACCGCCAGATCATGGGTACTGCCCCGGAGAATATCCGCCACTTCATTGAGCTGCGCGGCATTGGCATCGTCAATGTGGCCCGTGTGTACGGCGTGGGCGCGGTCAAGCTGAGCGAAAGCCTTGACCTTGTGGTTCAGCTGGAAGCATGGGACCCCACTAAGAACTACCAGCGCACCGGTCTGGAAAACGAATACTACGACATTCTGGGCGTCAGTATTCCCAGCACCAGCATTCCGGTCTCACCGGGCCGCAATCTGGCTGTCGTGCTGGAAACTGCAGCCATCAACAACCGCCAGAAGAAGATGGGTTACAACGCAGCGCGTGAACTGCTGATCCGTCTGGGTCTGGACGATAAAATGGATTGATCCCACACCGCAAAAGGAGCAAGTTATCATGGAACGATTCAAGCAGAAACTGCAGGCAGCAGCGATCCTGTTCAGGGAGAACGAACCGCTTGCGGCGCACTGTACCTTTAAAATCGGAGGCCCGGCACAGCTGTTTGTCATGCCGGAAAACGAGCAGCAGCTCTGCAGTGCAGTTGCGCTTTGCAAAGAGCAGGCTGTCCGCTATTACCTGCTGGGCAACGGCAGCAACATCCTGTTTGCGGACGAAGGCTTTTCCGGTGTGGTGATCGATGTTTCGGCACTGGACGCAGAGATCGCGGTGGAAGATACAGTCCTGACCGCAGGCGCAGGTGTCCGCCTTGCGGCACTGTGTAAGGCGGCACTGAAGCATGGCCTGTCCGGGCTGGAATTTGCCTACGGCATCCCCGGCACGGTGGGTGGTGCAGTGTATATGAATGCGGGTGCCTACGGCGGCGAGATGAAGGACGTGCTCACCACAGTGCGGTATCTTGCGGCAGAAGGCGAGGTCAGAGAAGTGCCTGCCGCAGAGCTGGATCTCCGCTATCGCCACAGCATTTTTGAAGAGAACAGCGGCTGCATCCTCTCGGCACAGTTCCATCTGCAGCCCGGAAACGCAGCGGACATCCGTGCAAAAATGGATGAATTGATGGCCAAGCGTGTGGACAAGCAGCCGCTGGATAAGCCCAGCGCCGGCAGCACCTTCAAGCGCCCGGCGGGTGCTTTTGCGGCTGCGCTGATCGACCAGTGCGGCCTGCGCGGCTATCGCCACGGCGGCGCAGCCGTCAGCGATAAGCACTGCGGCTTTGTGGTAAACCTTGGCGGCGCTACCTGTGCTGATGTACTGGCACTCTGTGACGAGGTGCGCGCCATCGTAAAGGAAAAGACGGGCTACGACCTTGAAAAAGAGATCCGGGTCGTCCGATAACGGAAAAAGCAAAAAAGGAGCGGTAGATCAGATTATGGAGCTGTTGATCGTCAGCGGACTTTCCGGTGCAGGCAAGTCGGTGGCTATGAATGCGCTGGAAGATATCGGTTTTTTCTGTATAGATAATGTTCCGGCCGGACTGCTGCCCAGCATCACTGCATTCTCGGAAGCGGGCGACAGCCAGCTGGAGCGGGTGGCTCTTTCCATGGATGTGCGCGGCTGCCGCACCAGCGAAGAAATCGAACGTGCGCTCGACAAGCTGGATGAGCAGGGTGTGGATTATAAAATTCTATTTCTGGATGCCCCGGACGATGTACTCATGCGCCGCTACAGCGAGACCCGCCGCCGCCACCCCATCAGCATTGCCGAGGGCATTTCCACCCGGGAGGCCTTTGCAAAGGAACGCAAAATATTGAAGCCTTTGCAGGAGCGTGCAGATTACGTCATCAATACCGCCCTGCTTTCTACAGCACAAAACAAAGAACGCATCTGCGATCTTTTTGCAAAAAATGGCGGAGCCAAGGGCGCTATGCGCCTGACCGTGATGTCCTTTGGATTCAAATTCGGCATCCCGCCGGAGGCAGACCTTGTGCTGGATGTGCGCTGCCTGCCCAACCCCTTCTACGTGCCGGAACTCAAGCATAAGACCGGCCTTGATCAGGATGTGGTGGATTTTGTCATGAGCCACCCGGAAGCGCAGGAACTGCTCAAGCGGTATGAGAACTTTTTGCAGTATGCACTGCCGCTGTACGTCAAGGAGGGCAAAAGCCAGCTGACCATTGCGGTGGGATGTACCGGCGGCAAGCACCGTTCCATTACATTTGCGCGTAAGATCGCGGAGTATTGCACGCAACTCGGCTACGAGCCGGGCGTGCAGCACCGCGATGTCAAACGCTGACAGAATTCGAGGAAGTATGAGTAGTTTTGCATCCCGCGCGCGGGAGGAGATCGCGCAGCGCAGCATCCAGAAGGATTGCTGTGTGCGTGCGGCAGCTTATGGCATTGCATGCTTTGCCAAATATTTTGATGCAAAGGGTCTGGTGGTGCAGACCGAGCAGCAGGAGACGGTGCAGGCTGCCCAGCAGCTGTTCGCACGCTGCGGCGTGCAGGGCGAGATTCTGCACAAGCAGCGGCCCAGCGGCGTGCTGTATGAATTCAACATCCGCGCGCCGGAGCAGGTGGCCCGGGTGCACGAGCTGTTCGGCACCACGGGCAGCGAGACCAGCCTGCAGATCGATCCCCGCCTTATCCGCTGTCAGACCTGCGTCAGTGCGTACATTGGCGCAGCTTTTTTGTGCAGTGGAACGGTTATTGATCCGCAGAAAGAATATAATCTGGAGTTCCTTACCTCCCGCACCAATCTGGCACGGGACTTTGAAGCGCTGCTGGCAGAGCATGAGTTTGCACCGCACCGCACCCGCCGCAACGGCGTGAACCTGATCTACGTCAAGACCGGGGCCAATGTGGAACGGCTGCTCAGCTTTATGGGCGCTGGAAACGCTGCAGAGGAAATGCATGCACAAAAAGCCTTCAAACAGGTGCGCAACCAGACCAACCGACAGACCAACTGTGATACGGCAAACCTTGGCAAAACGGCCCGCGCCAATGCGCAGACGCTGAAGGCGATCCGATTTCTGGAAGAGCAGGATGCCCTTTCCACCTTGCCGGAGGTGCTACAGCAAGCTGCCGCCAAACGGATGCAGTATCCGGACCTTTCGCTCACAGCGCTGTGCGGCTGCTTTGAGCCACCCGTGAGCAAATCCGGCCTGTCGCACCGGATGAAGAAGCTGGAGGCATTGGCCGAAACGCTGCGGCAGAATCTGGAACAGGAGGCAAAAGCATGAGCGAAGCATTAGCCAATACCCGGCCTTTTGTCCATCTGCACATCCACACAGAGTACAGCTTGCTGGATGGTGCCTGCCGCATTGACCAGCTGATGGATCGCGTAAAAGAGTGCGGACAGACCGCCATTGCCTGCACCGACCACGGCGTGATGTACGGCTGCGTGCAGTTTTATAAGGCTGCAAAAAAGGCTGGCATCAAGCCCATCATCGGCTGTGAGGTGTATGTGGCCACCCGCACCCGCTTTGACAAGGTAAATAAGATCGACGGCAACAACCACCTGATCCTGCTGTGCAAAAATGAGACCGGCTACAAAAATCTGATCAAAATGGTGTCGGCCGCCTTTGTGGAGGGCTTTTATTCCAAGCCCCGCATTGATAAGGAACTGCTGGAAAAATATCACGAAGGTCTGATCTGCCTGTCGGCCTGTTTGGCAGGCGAAGTTCCACAGGCCATTCTGGCGGGCGATTATGAGCGCGCCAAAGCAGCAGCGCTGTGGTATCGAGACCTCTTCGGCGAGGGAAACTATTATATCGAGCTTCAGGACCATGGTCTGGAAGAGGATAATACTGTGCTGCCGCAGCTCATCAAGCTTGCACGGGAGACCGGCATTCCCATGGCAGCCACCAACGACTCCCACTATCTGCGCAAGGAGGATGCCAAAATGCAGGGCATCCTGCTCTGCATCCAGACCGGCAAGACCATTCAGGATGCGGATAAAATGGAGTTCCAGACCGACGAGTTCTATGTCAAAACGACAGACGAAATGTACGAGCTGTTCTCCATGGTGCCGGAAGCCTGCGAGAATACCGCCAAAATTGCCGAACAGTGTAACTTTGATTTTGATTTTGGACACACTAAAATTCCATATTACAAAGCGCCGAACGGTATGGATAATCAGGCGTTTTTTGAAAAGCTCTGCTGGGAAGGTTTGGAGCGCCGCTACGGCCCCAATGTTCCGCAGGCCAACAAAGACCGTCTGGAATACGAGATCGGCGTGGTCAAAAAGATGGGCTACACGAACTACTATCTTATCGTGTGGGACTACGTGAACTACGCCAAGAGTCAGGGTATCCCGGTAGGCCCGGGCCGTGGCTCCGGCGCAGGCAGCATTGCGGCTTACAGCGTGGGCATCACGGATATCGACCCCATCCGTTATAACCTGATCTTTGAGCGCTTCCTGAACCCGGAGCGCGTCAGTATGCCAGATTTTGATGTGGACTTCTGCTACGAGCGCCGTCAGGAAGTGATCGATTATGTCAACCGGAAATATGGTGCCGACCATGTGGCTCAGATCGTCACCTTTGGCACCATGGCCGCCCGCAACGCCATCCGCGATGTGGGCCGCGTGATGGGCATTCCGTATCAGCAGGTAGATGTTGTGGCAAAGCAGGTGCCCATGGAGCTGAAAATGACGCTGAAGCGTGCGTTGGAGGTATCGCCGGAACTTAAGCGGATGTACGATACCGACCCGCAGGTCACAGAGCTGATCGACACGGCCTTGAAGGTGGAGGGCATGCCCCGCATGCTTCCACCCATGCGGCGGGTGTCGTCATTACCCCGGAGCCTACGGACTACTATCTGCCGCTGGCCACCAACGACGGCCTGCCTGTGACCCAGTTCAACATGACCGAGATCGAAGAACTTGGCCTTTTGAAGATGGACTTTCTGGGCCTGCGCACGCTGACCGTCATTCATGACGCGGAAACTGCTGTGCAGAAGCACCACCCGGAGTTTTCCATCCAGAAGCTGGATTACGACGACCCGGACACCTACAGGATGCTGGGACAGGGAGACACCGAGGGTGTGTTCCAGCTGGAATCTTCCGGCATGAAGCAGGTGCTTGTGGGCCTGCAGCCGCAGAACCTAGAAGACATTATCGCTCTGATCAGCCTGTACCGTCCCGGCCCCATGGATTCGATCCCCACCTACCTGCGCAACCGCCACGAGCCGGACAAAATCAGCTATAAGACCCCACAGCTGGCCCACATTCTGGATGTGACCAATGGCTGCATCGTCTATCAGGAGCAGGTCATGCAGATCTTCCGGGAGCTGGCAGGTTTTTCTTTTGGTCAGGCAGACAATGTCCGCCGTGCCATGAGCAAAAAGAAACATGCCGTCATGGAGGCCGAGCGAGAGCACTTGTGTACGGCTGCACCGATCCCGGCAACGAATGCCCCGGCTGTGTGGCAAACGGCATCTCTGAGAAAGTGGCCAATGAGATCTACGATGAAATGTCCAGTTTCGCTTCATATGCGTTCAATAAGAGCCATGCGGCCTGCTATGCCTATGTGGCATTCCAGACGGCCTACCTCAAGTGCCATTATCCCAGTGAGTTCATGGCGGCTTTGCTGACCAGTGTGCTGGATAACACGGATAAGGTCATTGAATATTCCGGCGAGTGTGCCCGCCTTGGCATCAAGGTGCTGCCGCCGGATGTGAATGTTTCCAACGGCGGCTTTACGGCGGATGGAAGCGGTCAGATCCGCTTTGGCCTGAATGCGGTCAAAAATGTGGGCCGCAACCTGATCGAGAATGTGGTGAAGGGGCGGCAGAATAAGCCTTACACCAGCCTGTACGATTTCTGCAAGCGGATGCATGGCAATGAACTGAACCGCCGGGCAGTGGAGTGCCTCATCAAGGCCGGCGCATTCGATCATCTGGGCAACAACCGCCACAGCCATGTGGAGGCCGTAGAGGGCATTCTGAAGAGCATTGAGACCGACTCTCGGCGCAATCTGGATGGACAGCTGGATCTGTTCTCGGTGATGAGCGGGGAAGCACAGAGCGGTGCTTCCGAGGATAACTATGAAATAAAGCAGCTGCCGGAGTACAGCCATAAGGAACTGCTCCAGCAGGAAAAGGAAGTCAGCGGTCTGTATCTGTCCGGTCATCCGCTGGATGCTTACCGGGAACAATCGGCACGCATTGCATCCCACACCATCAAGGATCTTACAGGGGAAGATGCCCATGTGAAGGATGGAGAAAAAGTGCGCATTGTGTGCGCGGTGGTAAAAAGCCGCATAATGACCACAAAGTCCAACAGCATGATGGCTTTTACCAGCGTAGAGGACCTGACCGGCACCATGGAAGTGATCGTATTCCCAAAGGTGCTGGATGCTTTCCGGGATTCACTGCACGAAAATGCAGTCGTCGTGATCGATGGCAGACTGTCGGTACGGGAGGATGAAGCTTCCAAGCTGCTGGCAGAGAGCATCGTCCCGATCGATAATTACGATCCGGCCCGACTGGATAACGGCAGGCCGGACCCGATGAAAACGGCAGCAAAGAAGCTGTATATCCGTGTGCCTTCCCGCAGCAGCAGGGAATATGCAAAGGTGGTCAATCTGCTTGGCATTTTTGATGGGGACATGCCGGTGCTCCTGTATCTGACCGATACCAAGCAGTATCTGCGTGTGCCGCGCCATCTGTACGCATCCGGCCATCCGCTGCTGTTCAAAGAGCTGGAAAGGCTGGTCGGAACGGACAACATTGCAACAAAATGACATTTCCGTGCACGAATCTTAACGCAAATCCGGCGGGATGGCTGTTTCCAAAATAAGGCGTTTGTGTTATAATGATTCAAGGCAAATGAAGTGCTTTGGACAGCGTTAAAACGGAGAACGCTGTGATACCATTGGGTAAATGAAGAAACAAATTGGAGGGAAACTCTCGTATGGAAAAGCAGATCAAAACGATTGGCGTATTGACGAGCGGTGGTGATGCTCCTGGCATGAACGCTGCCGTGCGCGCCGTAGTCCGTACCGGCCTGCATAAGGGTTACCGCATGATCGGCATTCAGCGTGGCTACAATGGCCTGCTGAACGGCGAATGCTTTGAGATGAACCTGCGCAGTGTGTCGAACATCATCTCTGCAGGCGGTACCATTCTGTATACCGCCCGCTGTCTGGAATTCAAGACCAAGGAAGGTCAGGACAAGGGTGCAGAGAAGTGCCGCGAACTGGGCATTGATGCGCTGGTGGTTATTGGCGGCGACGGTTCTTACCGCGGCGCTCGTGAGCTGGCCCACCGCGGCATTCCGATGATCGGTCTGCCCGGCACTATTGACAACGATATTTCCTGCACCGATTACACCATTGGCTACGATACCGCCATGAATACCGCGCTGGAGATGATCGACAAGCTGCGCGATACCACCCAGAGCCACGACCGCTGCAGTGTGGTCGAGGTCATGGGCCGCAACGCCGGTTATATTGCTCTGAATGTTGCAATTGCTTCCGGCGCTATGGCTGTTCTACTGCCGGAGAAGGAATTTGACATGCAGCGTGATATTCTGGATAAGATCGCTGAGACTCAGAAGACCGGCAAGCGTCACTTCATTATTATCGTTGCCGAGGGTGTCGGCCATGCACAGGAGATCGCAAACGAGATTCAGGCACGCACCGGCATCGACTCCCGCGCCACCATTCTGGGCCATGTCCAGCGCGGTGGTTCTCCCACTCTGCGTGACCGTGTGAACGCTTCTGCAATGGGCTACCATGCCGTGTGCCTGCTGGAGCAGGGCAAGTATAACCGCATCGTCGGCATGAAGGGCGAAAAGCTGGTGGATTACCCTGTGGATGAAGCTCTTGAAATGACCAAGACGCTTGACCCGGTGCTGATCGACGTGTGTAACACCATTTCTATCTGATATTTATAAAGCCAATACTATGGAGCTGTTCTCTCGAAGAATCGGGAGGATGGCTCTTTTTTGCGTTTTAACGTAAAAAATACATGAACTGACTGGAACTTTCTGCATTTTTAAAAAAGAAAAATCGTGAATGAAAAGTGCATAGCTTATAATTGAAATTTGTGGAAGGTGGTTTACGGGAAATTGTGAAGGAATACGCAGGGCGTGTTTTACTACTTTGGCAGGAAAATAACGATGATGCGTGAGGCAAAAATTGTAGCATAAAAAGCCAATTTTGTCTTGAACTTTTTGCCGTATGTGCTAGAATAAAAGAGAAAGGCATCCTTGTGTCCAACAGATATCTGGATGTGAATATTGGAAAGTAAATTCGGAGGTAATCACAATGGCTGATATGTTTGCACCGCTGGTAGCACAGCTGAAGGCAAATCCCAAGACGATCGTTTTCACCGAGGGCAATGATCCCCGCATTCTGGAGGCCGCTGCAAAGCTGCTGGCCGAGGGCGTGCTGAAGGTCGTCATGGTGGGCAACGAGGCTGAGTGCAAGGCTGCTGCTGCCGCCGGTAACTTTGATATTTCCGCTGCCGAGATCATCGACCCCGAGAACTATGCCGGTTTTGATGAGATGGTCAACACCATGGTGGAGCTGCGCAAGGGCAAGCAGACCGCTGAGGAGTGCACCGCTCTGCTGAAGAAGTCCAACTACTTCGGCACCATGCTGGTGAAGATGGGCAAGGCTGATTGCCTGCTGGGCGGCGCTACTTACTCCACTGCCGACACCATTCGTCCCGCTCTGCAGCTGGTCAAGACCAAGAAGGGCGCACATCTGGTCAGCTCCTGCTTCATTCTGGACCGTGACTGCGGTGAAGAGGGCCTGAAGCGCATTGCCATGGGCGACTGCGCTGTTAACATCGACTATACCGATACCATTGATAAGGCTACCGGCGAGGTCAAGATCGCCGCTTCTGCAAAGCTTGCTGAGGTTGCTATTGAGACCGCTAAGACCGCAAAGTTGTTCGGCATCGATCCGAAGGTTGCTGTGCTGAGCTTCTCCACCAAGGGCTCCGGCAAGGGCGGCACCGTTGCTTTGAGCCATGACGCTGTGATCAAGGCTCAGGAAATGGATCCCGAGTTGGCTGTGGACGGTGAGCTGCAGTTTGACGCTGCCGTTGCTCCCGAAGCTGCACAGGTCAAGTGCAAGGGCAGCAAGGTGGCTGGTCAGGCCAACACCTTCATCTTCCCCTGCATCGAGGCCGGCAACATCGGCTATAAGATTGCTCAGCGTCTGGGTGGTTATGCAGCTTACGGCCCCATCCTGCAGGGTCTGAACGCTCCCATCAACGACCTGTCCCGTGGCTGCAACGCCGACGAGGTCTACAAGATGAGCCTGATCACTGCCTGCCAGTCTTGAGCTGACTGATTGAAAATAGCCGCCGCATTCACCGTACAAAACGGGCAGAATGTTGAGGCCTCAAAGGCAGATTTCAAAAAATGAGTATAGAAAAGCTGAGCATCTGTGAAAAAGCAGGTGCTCAGCTTTTTGCATTTTCAGTTCCGAAAAATTCTACTCTTTTTGAGGGAAAAAGATGAGATTTTTGCTTTCCGCTTTTCGTTGGCGCTATTTTGCAACAGCCCCTTTACAGGTTTGCTCAGTTCTTTTCGATATACACGCTGGTGGAGGGGAACGCAAAATCCACACCGTCGGCCTGCATGATGTCCATAATGTTCAGGTTCAGGTCGTTCTGCATCTGCAAAAATTCCGCGTAGGCGTTGGTCAGCAGGTAGGCGGAGACCAGAATGTTGATGCTGGAATCACCAAAGTTTGCAAGCTGTACGATGTTGGTACCCTTGTTGGTGTAAGGGCTTGCGTCCAGCATGGTCTGCAAGTCTTTCATCAGCTGTTCCAGCTTCGGGCGGGTGGTGCCATAGGTGACACCCAGATTGAACTTGTAGGGCCGCATGGTGCGCAGGGCGGCGTTCTGCACGGTGGAAGAGCAGATCTTACTGTTCGTCACCACATTGATGGTTTTATCCAGCGAGCGGATGCGGGTGGAACGGAAGTTGATGTCGATCACTTCGCCTTCCACATCGCCCACAGTGATCCAGTCGCCCACCGAGAAGGGCTTGTCCAGCAGAATCACGATGCCGGAAAACAGGTTGCTGGCGCTTTCCTGTGCGGCCAGCGAGATGGTCAGACCAACCAGACCGGCACCGGCGACAATGCTGCCGATGGGAAAGCCCACTTCTTGTGCCAACGCTGCCACGCACAGCACGATCACCAGCACCTTGTAGGCGGTGTCCAGCAAAGAGCAGAGCGTTTTGTTGGAGCGGATCTCCGGGCTGCAGGAAGCCAGCAGCAGGTCGGCCAGATCCGATGCCGCATACAGGCCTTCGCAGACCAGCAGGGTCATGACAAGGCGGAAGCAGACCAACAGCAGCTTGGCAATGCCGGGATTGGCCCAGGGCATGGAAGCTGCCGCCAGATATACGCCAACCGCAATGCACATGCGCTGGATGGGTACCGCAAAGCTGCGCAGCAGGATGGGAGTGCCGTTAAAGTGCCACTTGCGGGCCAGCAGTGCCGGAATGCCCCTTTTGCTCAGCCAGCGGCGTACCAGCCATGCGGCAAGCAGAATGAGCAGTGCGCACCCTGCGCGCGCAGCCAGTGCAAACCAGCCCTCCAGCAGCACAGAGCCAAACTCAAACGAAAGATCACGAATAGAAAAGATCATGATAACCTCCTGAATTTTATACGACCCATCTATGATACCATACCGCACCCACCCGGGCAAGAGCTTACAGAGAAGGGAGCTTGAAAGAATTACTTTGACATTTTTTGCACAAATTTTAAGATGCCCTCTTGACAAGCTGGGCCTGCCACGCTATACTTTGTGCCAGAAAGTTCGTTTCAGGGCGGGGTGAGATTCCCCACTGGCGGTAAAGTCCGCGACCACCCGCAAGGGTGCTGACCCGGTGCAACTCCGGGACCAACGGTATAGTCCGGATGCAAGAAACGGCAGGCAAATCGTTGTCTACGCGCCCTGTTGCAGTGTTTTTGTTGCAGCAGGGCGCTTTTCTATTTGTCCTTCCCGTTCCAAAAACAAGAATACGAAAAGAGCTTTCGGAACAATTTTTGTAAGGGGCATCTTACCCCGGGAAGGATCATTACCATGAAAAAAAGACACGACTCACAATCTTACTGTTGCCGCCATGCTCAGCGCGGTGGCCTTTATCCTGATGTTCATTGAGTTTCCCATTCCGATGCTCATCCCGTCCTTCGTCAAGATGGACTTTTCTGACCTGCCGGCTCTGCTGGGTGCCTTTGCTCTCGGCCCGGTGTACGGTGTGGTCATCAGCTTTATGAAGAACCTGCTGCACATCGTTATCAAGGGCACTTCCACTGCATGCGTGGGCGAGCTGTGCAACTTCATGCTGGGTGCGGTTTTCTCCGCTGTGGCAGGCGTTATCTATAAGCACCACAAGAGCCGCAAGACCGCCATCATTGGTGCTATTGCAGGCGCTGCAGCCATGGCTGTGTTCAGCGTACCGTCCAACTACTTCATCACCTATCCGGCCTATGTGCAGTTCTACCACATGCCGCTGGAAGCCATCCTCGGCATGTATCAGGCCATCCTGCCTTCTGCAGACAGCCTCATCAAGTGCCTTGTCATCTTCAATATGCCCTTCACGCTGGTCAAAGGCCTGCTGGATGCAGTGCTGTGCATGCTGATCTACAAGCCGCTGTCTCCCATCCTGCACGGCAGAAAGTAACTTGTTCTCCATCTTTTCTTCTTCTCAAATCATATAACCACAGCAAAACTCCCCGGTCAGGTCCCGCAGTGCGGTTCCCGGCCGGGGAGCTGTTATTTAGAGGAAAATATATCCGCCAGCGGTCGATCAGGCTAATGCCCCTTTGTCCAGCCATCTGCCGCGTACCAGCCGCACAAGGAACAGCACACCGCGCATGGTCAGCTCAAAACTCATGGCCATCCATACGCCCATCAGCCCAAAATGCGGAGCCAGCAGGGAAGCCAGCGTGAGCCGGATGCCCCACATGCTGACAAGGTTCAGCACAAAGCATCCCGTGCTGTCTCCGGCACCCTGCATGGCACCGCTGGCAACGATACTGGCACCGAACATCGGTTCGGCCAGTGCTTCAATGCGCAGCACCTGTGCGCCCAGCGCAATAACTGCCGCATCTGCGGTGAAAATACCCATCAGGTTTGGCGCAAAAATGTACATGCCAACACCGGTCAGCGCCATGATGCCTATGCCCATGCCGGTGCACAGCCAGGCAAAGTTTTTTGCCATATCCCGACGGTTTGCGCCCACGGCCTGCCCCACCAGTGCAAGGGATGCATCCTGAATGCCATAGCCTGCCATGTAGCACAGGCTTTCGGCGCTCACACCCAGACTGTTGGCAGCAATGGCGGTGGTGCCAAGGCCGGATACGATGCGGATGAGCAGCACCTGCGCCGAGGAAAGAACTGCACGCTCTGCGGCCAGCGGTGCGCCTACCTTCCACAGGTTCTGCAGGCAGGCTTTGGTAATGTGCCAGGAGCCGGGCTTGCGGATGCACAGCGGGCCGTCCCGCAGCAGCAGGATGGCAAGGGTCAGCACACCGCTGATAGCGGTAGCAAGGGCGGTGGCCCACGTGCTGCGCCGGTACCCCCCACGCCCAAGGCCCCAGACGGTCGATTGTGCGGCCAAACACCACCATCTCACGGTGGGATTGATAAGGCAGAAGTTAAAGATCACATCCAGCACGCAGGTCAGCACGCTGATAAGGCCCGGTGTCAGGGCATCGCCGGAGGAACGCAGCATGGAAGAGTAGGTTCCCATGATCATCAAAAAGGGCAGGGAAGCCGACCAGATGGCAAAGTAGGCCGATGCATCCGCCTGCAGGGAAGGGCCGGCGCCCAGCCATCCGGGCAGAAAACGGCTGATGCCAATGCCGAAGGCCGCAGCTGCAAGGCCCACCACAAGGTTGAAGATCATAGATTGGCGCAATACACCGCGTGCATCGTTCTGCCGGTCTGCACCCAGATACTGTGCTACCTGAATGGCAAAGGACATATATAGACCGGCCAGCATTCCATGCATGAGCCACGTGCTGGAACTGACGATGCCAATGGATGCCGTAGCAGATGCACCAATATGCCCCACCATGGCTGCGTCGATGTACTCCACCGCAGTTACCACGATCTGCTGCAGGATGGATGGGATGCTCAGTGTGAGCACCACCTGCATGGTGTGCCGCAGCGGCACCTGTTCGCCCCGGCGCATCTGCGCCGAAAGCTGCTCAAGAGAGATGGACATGAGTTCTCCTTTTATAGAAACAAAAACTTTTTCGACAGACTGATATACTATTATAAGTGCGGCGCTGCAGAAAGTCAATCAAACGTGGATTTTTCTCCGGGAATGATTGATTTTTTATGGATAGCGTGATACACTTCTCTCACAAACATAAAAGAAAGAGGAACTTTGAATATGATCGAATCACTGCTTTCGGTCGTAGGACAGCGCGGTGTCGATGCTCTGGCATTCCTGCTGGCGTTTGCCCTTACGGCTTTGATGGACTCCGTTTTTCACGATAAGCTTCCGCACGACCATGGCCGCGAGTTTGCGGTGAACGGTGCGCTTTCCAAGGGTAAGGCCCGTGGTTCCGGCCTGATCTTCGTGCTGTGCATCGCACTGGTATCGCTGGCATTCCTGCCGTTCAAGGTGGAATACGTCATCTACAACATCCTGCTCATTGCATCCATGCTGTCCGGCTACTTTGACGATGCTGCTGAAACTGCATGGAATGAGTATAAAAAGGGTATCATTGATTTTGCCATTGCCATTGTTGCAGGTGTGACCTACCTCAACTTCAACGGCTGCGGTGTGAATTTCCTGCAGTGGAGTTTCACTCTGCCGTATGCTGTGTACCTGCTGCTGATCGTTATTCTGATCTGGACCAGCATCAATGTGGTCAACTGCACCGACGGCGTGGACGGCCTTTCGGCAAGTGTTGCAGTGGTGACCATCGGCACCTACCTGCTGGCCTATAAAACAGAGCTGGCCGAGTACGGCACCGCAGGCGTTGTGTTCATGGGTGCGCTGCTGGCCTATCTGTGGTCCAACGCAAAGCCGTCCAGCCTGCTGATGGGCGATGCCGGCAGCCGCGCAATGGGCTTCTTTATCGCAATGCTGTCCCTCAAATGCGGCCATCCGTTTGCCTTCCTGCTGGCAGCCATCGTGTTCATCGTGGATGGCAGTCTGGGCATCCTGAAGATCAGCCTGAAGCGCTTTTTGCACATTTCCATCCTCAAGAACACCCGCACCCCTCTGCACGACCACGCCCGCAAGAATAAGGGCTGGAGCGACGAGCAGGTGGTGGCCCGCTGGCTGATCATGCAGTGTGTGGCTTCGGCTTTGCTGCTGCTCATTGTCCGCGGCTAAAATATAGCAATCAAAAAAGACGCTTGGTCTTGTCTGAATATGTTTTCCCGGCAGGGAAGCATACAGCAGTGTATCAAGCGTCTTTTATTTTATAGTTCTATCATTCGTTACAGCCCGGCCTTTTTTGCTGCAGCCTGCACGACATGGCCCACCAGCACCGAGGTGGTCACAGTGCCCACACCGCCGGGTACCGGCGTGATGGCATCCACTACCAGCTCTGCTTCGCTGAACTTTACGTCACCGCACAGCTTGCCCTTTTCGTTCACATGGATGCCCACGTCTACCACGGTCTGGCCCTCACGCAGGCAGTCGGCACCCACGGCACCCATCTTGCCCATGGCCACTACTACCACATCTGCTTCCTTGCAGATGGCGGGCAGGTTCTGCGTGCGGGAATTGCAGATGGTCACGGTGGCGTTCTCGCGGTCCAGCATCATGGCTGCGGGCTTGCCTACCACAAGGCTGCGGCCCACTACGACAGCGCGCCTGCCGGAAAGCGGAATGTTGTAATACTTCAGGATTTCAAGGCAGGCCTGCGCGGTGCAGGGAGCATAGCCGAGATCGGTATTAGTGAACACACCGGCCAGAGAATCGTCCGTGATGCCGTCAATGTCCTTTTCCGGAGCCAGCGCCGCACGCACAGTGCGGTCATTGAACTGCTTGGGCAGCGGACGGAACAGCAGGCATCCGTGGATGGTATCCTCTGCGTTCACCTCGGCGATCACCTTCAGCAGATCGTCCTGCGAAGCATCGGCGGGCAGAAGAAACTGCTTTACCTCCACACCCACCTTGCCGCAGCGGGCGATCACGCCGCGCTCGTAGGAGAGGTCGTCCTCCCGCTCACCCACACGCACCACGGCCAGTGTGGGAGTGATGCCTTTTGCCTTGAGCTGCTCACACAGCGCCGCATTGCGTTCGTTCATAGCGGCTACAACGGGTGCGCCCTTCAAAATCGTTGCCATAATACTTTTCCTCACTTATTCCGCAATTTGTTCGTCACGGATGCAAAAACAGCGTCTGCCCGCGACACAAATTCATCCAGCAGTTTGTCTGTTTTTGCGTCCAACGCAGCAGCGCGCTCACGGTCTGCCATCAGCTTTGTGTTGATGAACACATTCAAGCTTGCGGCCTGCAAGGCTGCCTTGCACAGAGCGGCTGCACAGCCTGCGTCCGAGACGGCCATCACGCTGCCCTTGGCGGCGTATTCTTCCACCAGAGCAATGCCCTCGGCGCACTTTTCCATAATCTCAAGTGGCACGGCACAGGCGGCATCCAGCGCCTTTTCCAGCACGGCGGCTTTGTGTGCAGCCTGCTCTGGTGTGTCCTTGGGCAGGCCGTAGGCCGCAGCCAGCGGCGCAAAGGCATCGGCATCGGCCTGCACCAGCGCTTCCAGCTCTTTGCGCAGGGCATCGGCCTTTGTGTTCAGGGCCTGAATGTCTGCTTCCACGGCGGCATATTTCTTTTTGCCGGTGGTCAGGTTGCCAACCATATTGCCCAGCGCTACACCGGCAGCACCCACCAGCGCCGCCGTTCCGCCGCCGCCCGGCGTGGGTGCTTTGCTGGCCAGCTCTGCGAGAAATTTCTCACAGCTCAGCTTAGTCATTTCCATTTGTAAATACCCCTCTCTGTTACATAGGCATCCAGCCGCTGGTCGTGCTCGTCTACGGCAGCATGGTCCACCCGCTGTGCCTCAAATGCAATGCCGATCTTCACCGCGTTTTTGCAGCGGGGAAGATACCGGTCGTAATAGCCCTTGCCCATGCCGACCCGGAAGCAGTCTGCATCAAAAGCCGTGCAGGGTACAAGGACCAGATCCAGCGCTTCCGGCAGCAGAATCTCCGACCGGCTCAGGATGGGGGTGCGGATGCCGTACTGTCCCATCTCCCAGCCGTCCGGGCCGGGCACAGCGGCTGTAAGGGAATACGCCTCGCCGCACACCGGATAGGCCAGCGTTTTGCCTTGCGCCTGCGCCTTTTCCACAAGGGCAGAAAGGTCGGCTTCGGAACCAAACGCTGCGTACAGCAGGATGGTCTGCGCATTCTGCACGGCAGCCAGCTGCCAGAGGAATGCGCACAAAGCGGCATTTGCAGCCTTGCGTTCTTCCGGGCCGAGAGCCTTGCGTGCGGCACGGCCCGCTTTGCGCTGGGTCTGCTTTGCTTCACTGACCGTCATCAGAGAACACCTCGCTTCATCTGAAGGTTGACTGACTTGAAAAATATACAAAAACGACACTGCATTTTTATACAAGTATAATAAACACTTCAGACGAAAAAAGCAAGCCTTTTGGCAAAATGGAAGTTGAAGATTCTGCAGCTTTCTGCTATGATAAAAGAAAGCAATTCGGTTCGTGCGCGGAGCAGGGTGGCTTGAAGAGATCCAGAGATCCGGGGCTTTCTCCGGAAATTGAGAGGGGTAGAATATTATGTACAATGAAATGATGGACACCATCGGTCTGGTCAATACCGTTGATCCGGAGTTGGCCGCAGCCATGGATCGCGAGCTGAACCGTCAGCGCCAGAACATTGAACTGATCGCCAGTGAGAACATCGTCTCTCCCGCCGTCATGGCCGCAATGGGCAGCATCCTGACCAACAAGTACGCCGAGGGCCTGCCCGGCAAGCGCTACTATGGCGGCTGTGTCTATGTGGACGAGGTGGAGAACATTGCCATCGAGCGTGCCTGCAAGCTGTTCGGCGCAAAATATGCCAATGTTCAGCCCCACTCCGGTGCACAGGCCAATCTGGCAGTTTATTTTGCTCTGCTGGATCTGGGCGATACTGTCATGGGCATGGACCTGTCTCAGGGCGGCCATCTGACCCACGGTTCTCCTGTAAACATGTCCGGCAAGAACTATAACTTTGTCTCTTACGGTGTCAATGCCGACGGCGTGATCGACTATGCTGAGCTGGAAAAGCAGGTTAAAAAGGTGCGCCCCAAGCTGATCGTGGCCGGTGCGTCTGCATATCCCCGTGCCATCGATTTTGAGAAGATCGCTGAGATCGCCCACGGCTATGGTGCATATCTGATGGTGGATATGGCCCACATTGCCGGTCTGGTGGCAGGCGGCTATCACCAGAGCCCTGTGCCGTATGCTGATGTTGTTACCACCACCACCCACAAGACCCTGCGCGGCCCCCGCGGCGGTCTGATCCTGACCAACAATCCCATTCTTGCAAAGCGCATCAATTCTGCCGTGTTCCCCGGCACCCAGGGCGGCCCGCTGGAGCATGTGATCGCCGCAAAAGCTGTCTGCTTTGGTGAAGCACTGAAGCCGGAGTTCAAGGAATATGCCCGCAAGATCGTGGAGAATGCACAGGCTCTGGCAGCAGAGCTGCAGGCACGCGGTGTCAAGCTGGTGTCCGGCGGTACGGATAACCACCTCATGCTGATCGATCTGCGTGACGAGGAGTGCACCGGCAAGGAGCTGGAAGCACGTCTGGACAGCGTGCACATCACCGCCAATAAGAACACTGTCCCCGGCGAGACCCGCAGCCCGTTCGTGACTTCTGGCGTGCGTCTGGGCACCCCGGCTGTTACCACCCGCGGCATGGGCGTGGCCGAGATGAAGGTGATCGCCGACTGCATCGCCGATTGCATCTGGCACTACGACGAGAAGAAGGACGAGATCAGTGACCGTGTGCTGAAGCTGACCCGGGATTTCCCTCTGTATCAGTAAATATCGCATTGTTTGAAAGAGGAAGCGCCTTCGGGTGCTTCCTCTTTCTTTTTTGCTGGGTTTGTGTTACCATAAACGCAAAAGACAAAAGGAGAAATGACCATGAAGCGTACAGGGCTGTTACATCTATATTACGGTGATGGCAAGGGCAAGACCACCGCTGCCATGGGCCTTGCTTTGCGGGCCATGGGCAGCGGAAAGCGGGTGGTGATCCTGCAGTTCCTCAAAGGCGGCAAAAGCGGCGAGGTGCCGCTTCTGGAACAGCTGGGTGCAAAGGTGTACCGCGGCAAGACGGGGCAGAAATTCGTGTTCCAGATGAACGAAGCGGAAAAGGAAGCCACCCGCCAGCTGCAGAATGCGAACCTCACAGCTGCCATGGCCGACCCTGCCGACCTGCTGATTTTGGACGAAGCGGGCAGCGCATGGGAACTGGATATGGTGGATAAAGCCCTGTTGCAAAAGGCTGTGCTGGAACGCCCGGCAGAGCAGGAATGCGTGCTTACTGCCCATGCTGCGCCGCAGTGGATGCTGGATGCCGCCGACTATGCCACGGAGATGAAGTGCCACCGCCACCCTTACCAGAGGGGAATTTCCGCCCGGCAGGGCATTGAATACTGACCACGGCAGCAGGATACCGGGTGCATGAGTGAAAAGCGCAAAAACCGGGATGGGGTATTTTTCATCTTGCATTTAGCCCACTGGTGTGATATGATGAAGACAAGAAATCATGCGTGCATTTTCTGAGCAGACCCACCACAGAACAGGGAACCGCTCCGCGCCGCTGCCGGGCAGTTCCCGACGGCGTTTTGTTTGAACCTGCGGTTAGCGCTTCCTAACAGATTCTGCGTCAACGAGCCGATGCGCGCAGAAGATCTGGAGGGGAATAAAATGATTGAAACGATCGTAAAAGTAGATGGTATGATGTGCGGCATGTGCGAGAGCCATGTCAACGAAGCCGTGCGCAAGGCCTTCCCGGAGGTAAAAAGGGTGTCGTCCTCGCAGGCAAAAGCTCAGACGGTGATCCACTCGGAACAGCCGCTGGACGAGCAGAAGCTGCGGGATGCCATCAATGCAACCGGCTATGAGGTCAAGGGCGTAAGCAGTGCACCTTACGAGAAAAAAGGCTTTTTCTCGTTTTTGAAAAAGTAAGCAAACCTTAACACACATAAGGGAGGCGTATCTGGATGAGGATTCTGGTTTACGGTGCAGGCGTTTTGGGCTGCGAGCTGGCCCATGTGCTGATGCAGAACAAAAAGAACGTTGTCACGCTTCTTGCACGCGGAGAGTGGAAGGAAATGATCGACCAGAAGGGTTTGGTCATCCGCCACTGGGTGCAGCGCAAGACCACAACGGAACGGATCAAAACCGTGGACACTCTTGCCCCGGATGATTATTATGATCTCGTCTTTGTGGTCGTGCAGGCGGGCCAGCTGCCGGATGTGCTTCCTGTGCTCAAGGCCAACAAGAGCCAGTATTTTGTGTTTGTGGGCAACAACCCGCAGGCAAAGCAGGTGCTGGAATTCATGCAGCGCCCGGCGGATAAGATCGCATTCGGCTTTCAGGGCACGGCAGGCCGCCGTGAACACGACCATGTGGTCAGTGTGTACGCCAGTGCTGGCATGACGGTGGGCGGCGCCACAACTCCGCTTTCTGGCACCTTCCGAACCCGGCTCAAGACCGCCTTTGACGGTGCAAAATACAAGCTGACCTTCTATGGCGATATGGATGAATGGCTCAAGTGCCACATTGCATTCGTTCTGCCGGCGTGCTATGTGTGCTATGCCTGCAACGGCGATCTGCACCGGGCCACCAAGCAGCAGCGCGGTGCCATTCTGGATGCCGCCTATGAAGCCTGCCTGATGCTCAAGGATGCGGGCATCCCGGTGAACGATGCCAACAACACCGATAATTTCCAGCCCGGCACATCGGCCCGCCGTAAGATGGAAGCGATGGTGTTTACCATGACAAAAACACCGCTGGGCAGATTGTGCGTTTCGGATCACGCCATGCACGCAGTGTCCGAAATGAAGTATCTGGACGAAGCGTTCGATGCTCTGCGCAGGCAGACCGGCACGGCAATGCCCATGTGGGAAAAGCTGCGCAATGAAATGCCCTCGTGGGATAGCCTGCAGCAGAACCGGAAAGCAGCAAAATAAACAAAAAAGAAGCAAAGGCACTGCCGCTCCTGTTTTGGGTGCGGCAGTGCCTTTTTGTTTGGGTCTCATTTATTCCAGAAGTCCTGCAGGGCAGCGGCCAGTTCTTCGCAGCTGCGCAGATAGCGGATATGCCGCCAGTGAGGAGGGAACAGCCGGATGTATTCCTGCTGGGCAAACCGGTCGTCCAGCAAAAGCACCGCACCTCTGTCTTCCGGCGTGCGGATCACGCGCCCTGCGGCCTGCAGTACCTTGTTCATGCCGGGATAGCGGTAGGCATAATCAAATCCAAAGCCGTTCTGTGCGTCATAATAACGGCGAAGCATTTCCTGCTGCGGATTTACCTGCGGCAGGCCCACACCCACAATGGCGCACCCGATCAGGCGGCTGCCTGCAAGATCAACTCCCTCACCAAAGATGCCGCCCATCACGCCAAAACCCAGAAGTGTTTCGGCCGGGTCCGGCACAAACTGAGCCAGAAATTCAGCCCGAGCGGCATCATCCAGACGGCTTTCCTGCACAAGGGTGCGAATGCCCGGGTAACGTGCTGCAAAATCTTCGTGTACCTGCCGCAGATATGCGTAGCTTGGGAAAAAGGCAAAGTAGTTTCCGGTTCTGGCCTGCACCAGCTGGGCCAGTGCATCCGAAACTGCCTGCACGCTGGCTTCGCGGTCGCGGTAGCGGGTAGAGACATTCGGCAGGCAATACAGCCCCAGATTTTCAGCCGGGAAGGGACTGTCCAGTGCGACGGCACGTGCATCGCTGCAGCCCAGAACACTGCGGTAGAACGAGGGCGGAGCCAGTGTTGCACTGAACAGCGCTGCGCTGCGCCCTGCGGCAAGGCTGGCATCCACAAAAGGTGCCGGGTCCAGACACAGCAGCTGCAATTCAAGCTCTCTGCCACGCGCGGTAAGCTGAGTGACAAAGTGGCTGTCGTATCGTTCGGCGGCACGGGTGATGTCCTGTACAGCAAAATAAAGCTCCAGCAACTGTGCATGTGCTTCGGCATCCTGGTTCGCTTCCAGCCAGTCCTGCAAAGGTGCCTGTACGGCCCGCAGCGGACTGAGCAGGGCAGAGGGCGGCTCCTGCAAAAACACAGTACTGTCCTGTACATACAGCGGTTCGGGCAGTTCCAGTGCGGGGACAGTGTTTTCAGGCAAAAGACTGGTCTGTGCCGGGTCTGCGGCATCGGTCTGGCTGCTGTGCCGGGGTGCAAGCTGTATGCAGGCTTTCCGGGCTTCCAGCAGGGCTTTGTCTGCTTTGGTCAGAGCGGTCTTTAAAGCACTTTTGCCCTTGCCCAATGCGCGTTTTGCCTCGGTCAGGCTGCTTTTACAAAAGCGTGCAGAATACATTGCTCTGGCTCTGTCGGGCAGGTTATGTGCTTCATCGACCAAAAACACCAGTCGCCGGAAGAATCAAAGAACCGCTTCAGGTGCACCACCGGATCGAACAGGTAATTGTAATCCCCCAATGACCACATCGCACCACTCGCTCAGGTCTAGCCCCAGTTCAAAGGGACACACCGAAAAACGCTTTGCCGCCCCGGCCAGCGCTGCGCGGTCAAAGCTGCCGGTACCGTCCAGCAGAGCTGTCAGTGCATCCTTGATGCGGTCGTAGTAGCCGTTGGCGTAGGGACAAAGCTCCGGCAGGCAGGCGGGATGTCCCTCTGCGTCCGGATGCAGGCAGACCTTTTCCTTGGCGGTCAGCGTCACACTGCGCAGGGCAAGCTTTGGCTGGGCCGTATGCAGCCGGTTCAAGGCATCCTCGGCGGCAGTCTGGGTCGTGTTGCGGGCCGTGAGATAGAACAGCTTTTCTCCGTTGCCTTCGCCCATGGCTTTCAGCGCGGGGAAAAGCGCGCTCATGGTCTTGCCAATGCCGGTAGGAGCCTGACAGAACAGCCGCGTACCGCCCTTGCAGTCGGCGGTCTTGCCAGCGCGGCAGGCGCGGTAGATCTCGCCCGCCATAGCCCGCTGTCCGGGCCGGTACTGCGCAAACGGGAACTGCAGTGCCGCAAGGCTCTGAGTACACTTTACATCCCACTCTATCCGGCGCTGCGCCCACGGAGCATACTGGCACAATAATTTGTCAAGAAATTCATCCAGCTCCTGCTGCGTAAAGCGGCGGATAAAGCGGATGATCTGATCGGTGTCTATCTGATAATAAGTCAGCCGGACGTTCAGTTCCGGCAGGCTTTGCTGTGCGGCATAAATGGCACCGTACACCATGCCCTGTGCCCAGTGGCAGGGGTTCATATCCTCAGTGATCTCTTCCGGCGGCACAGCGGTGGTCTTGATCTCGTCAATGACTACCGTGCCAGTCTCATCGGTAAAAATGCCGTCAGCCCGGCCCTCAAGGGTAAAAGTGATGCCCTCTGCCTGCCGCTCTACGGAGAGAAATACCTCAGCCTGATAGCCGTCTCCGGCAGCTTTTTGCAATTTGCGGTGGATGTGGGCACCTTCCAGTGCACGGTCAAACCCCGTAAACCGGCTGTCAATGCTGCCGGTCCGCAGCAGAAATTCCACCAGCTGCCGGATGGGCAGATGAGCCGTTGCCAAAGCATTTCACCTCCGCTTTTGGGATACACTGACGAACCGGTAATTCCTCTTCAGACACGATTCGGGCCATTCCATCGCCCGCCCTATTGCCTGACGGCAACAGGGTCCCACCCCAGCGGACGGTCTTCAGAGAAACTCCCGGTTCGTCGAAGTAAACTGATTATTTCAGGCCGAACATCTCCATGCATTCTGCTGCCGCTTCATCCACTTTGCCAAAATCCACCGCTGCACGGTAATAGGTCTCCAACTCATCGTGGCAGCTCTTGGCCTGTGCCATCAGGGCACTGGCCTGTTCCAGCAGTTCGGCGGCAGCACGCTCGTTAAAGCGCAGCCGTGCCCGGTACGCTGCCAGATTTTCCCTGTCAAGGAAGCGGGTGCACCGCACAGCCTGCACACTGGGCAGATGCACCGGATGCCAGCGATTATCCGTCAGGAAGGCAAGCTTCAGCTCCGGGATCAGGATATGGTCGATCTTATCCTCCGGGTGCATGGCACATGGACAGGTAATAATGTGGTAGCCCCGCGTCAGGGCTTCGGCGCGAATCAGCTCCAGCAGCAGGCGGGACACCGCGCCGTAGTCATCCCGGAACACGATGAACTTATCCGCCAATGCCTGTGCAGTGCCCTGATAAAACATTTCACCCTTGGGGGTGACGGCGGAAAGCAGGCGCAGCTCTTCGCTGCCAATGCCTTCCGTGCGCGGCATCACCCGGGTGCACAGCCGTTTGACATAACGGCGCACCTTGTCGAAATTGGCGCTGCAGGCTTCGGCGCGGCGGCTGTCCAGCAAAAGGCTGCCTGCCGATGCAATATATCGTGCAGCGCGGCTGCGCAGCAGGGCGTTGCGGGCAAACAGCGCCTTGACCTCATCGGTGCACTGGTGCAGCTTTTCTGCATCGATGGTGTGGTACAAACTCACCACCACTTCGTCCGCACCGGGAGCATCCGGCTCCACCACATGGGGCGCAGTGGCATCCACGATAGCCTTGTGCTGCCCGGGCAGGATCACGCCGTCCAGACTGTCTGGGTCGCTGGCACAGTGGATGCGCTGCGTCAGTTCGCCGCGCTGTTCGGCAGCACGGGCAAGCCGCTTCATCAGGGTGGATTTGCCGCAGCCCGGCCCGCTTTTGATCAGGTACATCTGCATACCGGGTTCGTGGCGCAGCGGTTCAAAATAGCCCTTGAAACCGGCAGGCGTTGTAGCACCCAGAAAGAAATCAATGGAATCATGTCGTGCAGTTTCCATAATCGAACACCTCTCTTTTTGTTTTAGAGTATGCAAAAGGAAGGTGTTTGGTTCTTGCAGCGGGAATGATTCAGTCTTTATGATAGGTATGTTTGCACACCGTTTCAATGTTGTCCCGCAGGGCAGTAAAATCAGCAAAGGCTGCAGGCTTGTTCTGCGGGCTGCGCAGCAGAGCGGCGGGGTGGAAGGTACCCATAAACAGGATGCCGCCCTTTTCGTACAGCTGGCCATGCTCCTTGGTCACGGAGAAATCCTTTCGGATCATCCGCTGGGCGGCAATGCGGCCAAGGCAGACCACGATCTTTGGCTTCAGCAGGCGGAACTGCTCCCGCAGCCAGGGCATACAGGCTTCGCTCTCAGCAGGCTGGGGGTCACGGTTCTGCGGCGGGCGGCACTTGACGATGTTTGCAATATAGCAGTTCTTCGTGCGGTCAAGGTCGATGGCAAACAGATATTTGTCCAGCAGCCGGCGCTGCGCCCCACAAAGGGCAGACCCTGCTCATCCTCATTCTGGCCGGGGCCTTCGCCCACAAACAGAACTTCGGCATCTTCCACACCCTGACCGAACACCACATTGGTGCGGGTCTTGCACAGCTCGCAGCGGGTGCAGGCAAGACAGCTTGATCTTAATGTTTCCCAATCCATGGCAGCTTGATCTCCTCTTGAAACGGTATGATACTTAATTCACAAATCGGAATAGCTTTTCTCCTAAAATAATAGTACAAAATCTAGGATGGTACAATGCATTGCATGAAATGACGAATCCACTCAATGCTTCTTTTAGTATACGACTTTTCGGCAACATCATCAATACAGTGGCCGACAATCTTTTTAATGACATGCTCATCCACACCGGCTTTCTTTGCCGTGGTGATGAACTGAACACGACCATCATAAGGACGATGCCGGGGGGCCAAGGCCTGAAGCATTCACGACGAATGCGTTGCCCTTTGTGTGTTTTTTGGCTGGCGACTTAACGATACCACAGGACGATTCACTCGTTATGGATGTGGAGAAATCAAACGATAAAACGTCGCTTTATTAAAAGAATAAACAAAGAGTATCTCCGCATGTTGATTTTGAATCAATCTGCAGTGACGGCTGAAAACGATTACACATGCAGATTTCAAAGCACTTATACAAATTGTATCTGCTTTCTCTTTGCAGAGCGCGGCTGGATGTGTTATAATCAAAATAGTTTTTTGCGATGCATTTTCAGGCGGTAGTGCCGGACGGCAGCGCGGGAGAAACCGGATAGCGGGAGAGTGGAACTTTTGGAGTTGGAACAGGCAAAAAAGCGCGTGGAAGAATTGCGCGCTGTGATCGAGAAAAACAATCGGCTTTACTATGACCAGGATGCCCCGGAGCTTGAAGATTTTGAGTATGATGCTCTGACCCGGGAACTGAAAGAATTGGAAGCGCAGTTTCCGCAGCTGGTCACGGCATCGTCGCCTACCCAGAAGGTAGGCGGCACGGCCAGCAGCAAGCTGCCCAAGGTGACCCATGCGGTAAAAATGGAAAGCCTGCTGGATGCATTTTCGTATGATGAGCTGCGGGATTTTGACCGCCGCGTGCGGGAAGCCGGCATAGAGCCGGAGTATGTGGTGGAGATCAAGATCGATGGCCTTTCCTGCAGTCTGGAATACGAAAACGGTGAGCTGGTTCGTGCCTCTACCCGCGGCGATGGCGTGGTGGGTGAGGATGTGACCGCCAATGTCCGCGCCATCCGCAGCATTCCCAAAAAGTTGAAGGATGCACCGGAATTTCTGGAAGTGCGCGGTGAGGTATATATGCCGCATGGCGCGTTCCAGAAGCTGTGTGCAGAGCAGGAGCTGCAGGGCGCAGCGCCCTTTAAAAATCCGCGCAATGCGGCTGCCGGTTCGCTGCGCCAGAAGGATGCAAAGATCACCGGAAGCCGGGGCCTTTCTATCTTTGTTTTCAATGTGCAGCAGATCCGCGGCAAAACGCTTACCAAACATGCCGAAAGCCTGGATTACCTCAAGAGCCTTGGCCTGCCGGTCTCGCCGCGCTATCATATCGTGCATGACATTGAGCAGGCCATTGCCGAGATCGAGCAGATCGGTCAGAACCGTGCCAAACTGGATTTTGATATGGATGGTGCAGTGATTAAGGTGAACGATTTTGCACAGCGCGATTTGATGGGTTCCACCAACAAATTCCCACGCTGGGCAATTGCGTTTAAGTATCCGCCAGAGGTAAAGGAGACAACGCTGCGCAGCATTGAGGTCGCAGTTGGCCGCACTGGTGTTCTTACCCCGACGGCCTGCTTTGACCCTGTCTTTCTGGCGGGTACTACCGTTGCCCGTGCGACCCTGCACAATGAGGATTTTATCCATCAGTTCGGCCTTTGCATCGGCGATACCATTCAGGTGCGCAAGGCGGGTGATATCATCCCGGAAGTGATCGGTGTTACCCATCACGCAGAGGACGCACAGCCCTATGAGATGCCCACGGTCTGCCCCTCCTGCGGTGCGCCAGTCGTTCATCTGGAGGATGAAGCAGCTCTGCGCTGTGTTAACCCCGAGTGCCCGGCACAGGCACTGCGCAATATCATCCATTTTGCTTCCCGCGATGCAATGGATATCGAGGGCCTTGGCACAGCAGTTGCCACCCAGCTGGTGGAGAAGGACATGGTGCACTCCGCAGCGGATATCTACACGCTGACGCGGGAACAGCTGCTGACGCTGGATAAGTTCAAGGAAAAGAGCGCCGATAACCTGCTGAACGCCATCGAGGCTTCCAAGCAGAACAATCTGGATAAGCTCCTGTTCGGCTTTGGCATCCGCAACATTGGCGATAAAGCTGCGGCCCTGCTGGCAGAGCATTTCGGTACGCTGCAAGCTGTCCGGGAAGCAAGTGCAGAGCAGATCAGCGAGATTGATGGGTTTGGCGGCGTAATGGCGCAGAGCGTCGTGGAATTCTTTGCAAAAGAGGGAACGACCGACCTTGTCCATCGTCTGGCCGATGCCGGATTGAATATGCAGTGGAAAGGCGAACCGAAGGGCGATAAGCTGGCAGGGAAAACGCTGGTGGTCACCGGCACGCTGGAAACTCTTTCCCGCAATGAGGCGGAAGCACTGATCGTGAAAAACGGTGGTAAGGCCAGCGGTTCTGTTTCAAAGAAAACGGCCTATGTCGTGGCAGGCACGGCAGCAGGCTCCAAACTGACCAAGGCGCAGGTGCTTGGCATCCCGGTGCTGACCGAGGCAGAATTTCTGGCAATGATCAGCGACGAAAACATCTGATAAAACCGCTCCAATGGATATCCCCGCAGTTTTGTGCTGCGGGGATATTTTTATGTCTGCAGGTTCTATCCGGCAGGGACAGGCATATACTCATAGCAGGCAATGAGCCTGAAAAAGGAGAGGACAGTGTGGATGAGTATTATCGGGCGATACGCCTGCTTCCCTCATGGCTGGCCGGGCCATTGGGACAACTGCCAGCACAGACGGCAGCGCAGATCCATGAACTTCGGTTCCGGACAGGCTGTGGTGTTTTTGTTACACTGTCGGGTCGGCAGCTCCCGCTGCAGGACCTGCCGGAGTGCCCGCTGCAGCTGAGGGAGTGTGTATTGGATCAGTTTCAGATCGAAGAGATCTTTCACACCCTGTGCGGCGGCGCGGTACATGCACACCAGACGGAGCTTGCGCATGGATTTCTGACCACACCCTCCGGCTGCCGGGTGGGTGTGGCAGGACGCTATGTGGATCGCGACGGCCAGACGGTTCTGCAGCAGGTGCAGGGGTTGAACCTGCGCATTGCAAGGGCAGTTCCGGTACAGCTGCCGAACGAACTTCTGGTGCAACTGAAAAAGCATTTTATTGGGATGCTTGTGGTCGGCGAGCCGGACAGCGGCAAGACGACGCTTCTGCGTCAGATCGCACGAGAACTGGCCGGGATGCAACGGCGAGCCTGCGTGGTGGACGAGCGCTGCGAGATCTTTCCGCCGGGTGATTCCGAGAAGATGCCGCCGCTGGATCTGCTGTCCGGCATCCCTAAGGAACGGGCTGTGCAGATGGCACTGCGCACGCTTTCGCCGCAGGTCATTTTGCTGGACGAGCTGGGCACGCTTGCCGAAACTGCAGCGCTGGAACAGGGCTTTTACAGCGGGGTGGACTTTGTTGCAAGCGTCCATGCCGCAAGCGTGGAAGAAGCCGCCCGGCGGCCGCAGGTGCAGGCGCTGCAGCGGCATGGAATGCTGCGTGTATTTGTACTGCTGCACGGCTGCACAACGCCGGGAAAAGTCCGGCAGGTCTGCACGGTATGATGCGGCTTTTTCATTGGACAGCGGCTGCACTGCTCCTGCTGTGCGGGTGGCTGACCGGTTCGGCATTTCAGGCCAGAACAGAGCAGCATATCCTGCAGCTGCAGCGCACCGTGGAGCTGCTGCAGCGCATCCGGCAGGAGATCGCTTACCGCAGGCTGGATCTGGAACAGCTGCA
>ENA-OQJB01000189-OQJB01000189.1-human-gut-metagenome-genome-assembly--contig:-NODE-189-length-36244-cov-3.948916_pt1 | contig 36244 bp, 32 predicted proteins | sample MGYA00242599_ERZ504765 | MGnify/ENA primary metagenome ERZ504765 (study PRJEB26092, sample SAMD00036354) | human gut metagenome | host: Homo sapiens | study: EMG produced TPA metagenomics assembly of...
ATGTATTTTATTGTATAAATAGAGATTCTGTGTCAATCTGTGTAATCTGTGGTGATTACCTCTTGCAAAGTAAACAAATAAATAATGTTCCTTCGTTCACTCAGACTTCAAAATATTATCATTCTATTGAAAATAATGAAGGAACGACAGATTGTAATGGATTTATGTACTATATTTGCACACAAAGTGAAGATAGGCTGTACCTTAGACGAAAAGCAGATGGAAATGCAAACTCTGAACAAAAAAGCAGATGCCACACGGGAAAAAGACATTTACCGGGTGACGGTTGTGGGAAGTGTGGTAAACTTTCTCTTGCTTGTCTTCAAATTCTTTGCAGGTATTGTAGGTCACAGTGCCGCCATGCTGGCGGATGCGGTACATTCTTTGTCGGATTTCATTACAGATATTATTGTCATTGTTTTTGTGCGCATTTCGGCAAAGCCCGAAGATGAAGGACACGATTACGGTCATGGCAAGTACGAGACGCTGGCAACTGCCATTATCGGTATTTTTCTGTTGTTTGTGGGATTCGGCATTTTCTGGAACGGGGCTTCCTCCATTTACCGCTTCCTGCAAGGCGGCTCTCTGCAGGAACCCGGTATACTGGCACTGGTGGCTGCATTGGTATCCATCGTTTTCAAGGAAGTGCTTTATCAATATACCGTATTCAAGGGCAGGAAGTTGAATTCGCAGGCGGTTGTTGCCAATGCCTGGCATCACCGGAGTGACGCGTTTTCGTCCATAGGCACGGCAGCGGGTATAGGTGGCGCCATTCTTTTGGGTGACCATTGGCGGGTGCTGGACCCGGTGGCAGCAGTTATTGTCAGCTTCTTCATTATGAAGGTGGCCGTGCAGTTGTTGATACCGTGTGTGGACGAACTGTTGGAGAAATCGTTGCCCGTCGAGGTGGAGGATGAGATACTGAAGACGATTCTTTCTTTTCCCGGTATCAGCTCGCCGCATCACCTTCGTACGCGCCGCATCGGCAGTTATTGTGCCATCGAGGTGCATGTGCGTATGGATGGCAGCATCTCGCTGGAGGAAGCCCACGAGACGGCAACGGCGGTGGAGAACAAGTTGAAAAGGCAGTTCGGCAAAGGAACACTGGTCAGCATCCATGTGGAGCCGGTGAAGAAGAGTAACGAGGCGACAGAGTAACACAAGGAGCGTCAAGGTGACGGACCGGATGAAAAGTAATTAGTAATTTGTAACTGAAGAAGTGGAATCGATTTTAATTACAGGAGCAAGCGGATTTATCGGAAGTTTCATCGTGGAGGAGGCGTTGAAGCGCAAGTTCGGTGTGTGGGCGGGTGTACGTTCGTCCAGCAGCCGCGAGTATCTGCGTGACCGCAAGATACATTTCCTCGAACTGGACTTTGCGCACCCCAATGAACTGAGGGCACAACTCTCGGGACATAAAGGGACCTACAATAAATTTGATTATATTGTCCATTGTGCCGGTGTGACGAAGTGTGTGGACAAGAACGAATTCGATTTGGTGAATTATCTGCAGACCAAATACTTCATCGATACGCTGAGGGAGCTGAACATGATTCCCAAGCAGTTTATCTTCATCAGTACGCTGAGTGTGTTCGGCCCGGTACGCGAGAGGACCTACGACCCGATTATGGAGAGTGACCCCCCTTCACCCAATACCGCCTACGGACTCAGTAAACTGAAAACAGAACTTTATTTGCAGAGTATTCCGGGTTTCCCCTACGTCATCTACCGGCCGACGGGTGTATACGGGCCGCGTGAGAAGGATTATTATCTTATGGCAAAGTCCATCCGGCAGCATACGGACTTTTCTGTGGGCTTCCGCCGCCAGGACTTGACGTTTGTATATGTAAAGGATATCGTGCAGGCCGTCTTCCTCGGGATAGAGAAGCAGGTGTCCCGCCGCGCCTATTTCCTGGCTGACGGGAAGGTGTATAGCAGCCGTGCTTTTTCCGATTTGATAAGGAAAGAATTGGGCAATCCGTTTGTTATTCGCCTGAGATGTCCGTTAATTGTATTGAAAGTCGTATCTTTGCTCGCTGAATTTTGGGCGAAGCGGCAGAACAAGACCAGTACGCTCAATTCGGACAAGTATAGAATAATGAAACAACGCAACTGGCAGTGTGACATCACACCGGCCGTCGAGGAACTGGGCTTCAGTCCTGAGTACGACCTGGAACGGGGTGTAAAGGAAACCATTGCCTGGTATAAGGATAAGGGATGGCTTTAGATTTATTTAAAAGGGTAGAAACCCGTAAGGGGCTTTTTGCGGTAGAGAAGATTACGCTGATATACAATTTGCTGACTTCCATTCTCATTCTGTTTCTTTTTCAGGAAATGGATCATCCGGTGCAGATGCTTGCAGACCGTGTTGTCATTGCGGGTATGACGTTCCTGCTGATGTATCTTTACCGGCTGGCACCCTGCAAGTTCTCTGCCTTTGTGCGCATAGCCATCCAGATGTCACTGCTTTCCTATTGGTATCCCGACACCTTTGAGTTCAACCGGATATTCCCCAATCTCGACCACGTGTTCGCGTCGGTGGAGCAGTGGATGTTTGGTGGACAGCCTGCTGTATGGTTCTGTGAAAGGTTTCCGCAGATGTGGGTGAGCGAGCCGTTCAATATGGGATACTTCTTCTATTATCCGATGATTCTGCTGGTGGTGGTGTGGTGTTTCCTTTATCGTTTCGACCTTTTCGAGAAGGTTTCGTTCGTCATCGTCACCGCTTTCTTCATCTATTACCTTATTTATATCTTCGTCCCCGTTGCTGGGCCGCAGTTCTACTTCCCCGCCATTGGAAGCGACCATGTGGCGCAAGGTATCTTCCCGTCCATCGGTGACTATTTCCATCACCATCAGGAACTTCTTCCCGGTCCGGGCTATGAGCACGGCTTCTTCTACAACCTGGTGGAGAGTTCCCAGCAGGTGGGTGAGCGTCCCACGGCTGCTTTTCCCAGTTCGCACGTCGGAATGTCTACGGTACTGATGATTATGGCATGGCGTGGCAGCAAGCGTCTGTTTGCCTGCTTGTTTCCTTTCTATCTGCTGTTGTGCGGGGCTACGGTCTATATCCAGGCACATTACCTGATAGACTCTATCGTGGGTTTCGTATCGGCTTTCGGCATTTATATCCTGGCCACGTGGATGTTCAAGCGATGGTTTGCGCAGCCGATGTTCCGCTAGTCGGGCACGGTGATTATCTTTCCACTGTCTGTGGGCAATACCAATGTACGCGGATAAACTTCTGCCGGAAGTGAATGCTGGAAGTTTACGATGAGCTGTTTGAGTAGTTCTTTCTTTTTCATAAAGACATATTTATGGGATTCTTTCTTTCTTGGAAAGACGAATATAGGGACTTGTTTCTTTCTGCCAAAGAAACAATGTTTTTTTCTTGCCTCCTTGTTGGTAAGGTTTTGCCTTCCCATTGGCAAGACTTTGCCACCGCGTTGGCAAAACTTTGCCATAGGCATGGCAAAAGTTTGCCAAGGGCAAGGCAAGTGGTTGGCAAAATTTCTTGCTGACAGACAGTGAGTTATGCGGATGGCAACAAAGCGTGTCATCTGCGTCTGAATGGCCTCCCTTTCAGAAGCTATTCAAGAAGGGGCGTGAGGATGATTGCTCAAGTGTCGGACTCGATGGTAAAAATCGTATGCGGTTTTCTCCTATGGCAGCAACGGTTCTATCTCTTCGAAGATGCGGTACAGTTCCTCCTTCGTCTCTGCCCGCAGCATGGCTATCCGGGTGTCGCGGAAATTGGGAATCCCTTTGAAGAGCGGGCTTGCTGCCAGGTGGCGGCGCACGTGCAGTATGCCCCGTCGTTCATCCAGCAGGTTGACGCTGTCTTCCACTTCCTGGCGGAGTACGTTCAGCCGCCATTCGGAACTCAGCGGAGGGAGTTCTTCGCCCGTCTCCAAATAATGCTTCACTTCCTTAAAGAACCACGGGCGGCCGAAGCTGGCACGGCCTATCATGATGGCGTCCACACCGTAGAGGTCGAAGCATTCTTTGGCCCGTTGGGGAGTGGTGATATCACCGTTGCCGATGATGGGAATGTGCATGCGTGGGTTCTTTTTCACCTCGCCGATAAGTGTCCAGTCCGCCTCGCCGGTATACATCTGGGCGCGGGTACGGCCGTGGATGGTGAGGGCGGCAATGCCGCAGTCCTGCAACTGCTCGGCAAGGTCTACGATGATTTTACTGTTGGCATCCCAGCCCAGGCGGGTCTTCACGGTGACGGGAATCTTCACGGCATCTACCACGGCACGAGTGATTTCCAGCATCAGCGGAATGTTCTGTAGCATACCGGCACCGGCACCCTTGCCGGCAACGCGCTTCACGGGGCAGCCGAAGTTGATGTCCAGCGTGTCCGGATGTGCCTGCTCCACAATGCGGGCGGCTTCTACCATGGTGGCGGTGTCCCGTCCGTATATCTGTATGGCTACGGGCCGCTCTTCATCGCTGATGTTCAGTTTCTGCTGGGTCTTGCCTACGGAGCGTATCAAGGCATCGGCAGAAACGAACTCGGTATATACCATGTCTGCTCCGAAATGCTTGCACATCAGGCGGAAAGCAGGGTCGGTGACGTCCTCCATCGGGGCGAGGAATACGGGGCGTGGGCCCAGGTCTATATCTTTAATCTTCATAATCTAAGCGGATTTGTCCGCAAAAGTACAGAAAAAAGCCTACCTTTGCATACTCTAATTCAAAAAGAAATGATGAAACACTCAATCAGTGACTTCGAAATCATGGCACCGGTAGGCTCGCGCGAATCTCTCGCAGCAGCCATACAAGCAGGTGCCGACTCCATCTATTTCGGTATCGAGAACCTGAACATGCGTGCCCGTTCGGCAAATACCTTCACTATCGACGATTTGCGGGAAATAGCCCGGACGTGCGACGAACATGGCATGAAGAGCTACCTCACCGTCAATACCATTATATACGACCATGACATTCCGCTGATGCGTACCATTGTAGATGCGGCAAAGGCGGCAGGCATCTCGGCAGTCATTGCCGCTGATGTGGCAGTGATGAGTTATGCCCGGCAGATAGGGCAGGAGGTACACCTCAGCACACAGCTCAACATCAGCAACGTGGAAGCCCTGCGCTTCTATGCGCAGTTTGCCGATGTGGTGGTGCTGGCGCGTGAGTTGAATCTGGAGCAAGTGGCAGAAATCTACCGCCATATCCGTGAGGAGAATATCTGTGGACCCAGCGGAGAGCAGATACGTATAGAGATGTTCTGCCACGGTGCCCTTTGCATGGCAGTCAGCGGAAAGTGTTATCTCTCATTGCATGAGATGAACCACTCTGCCAACCGTGGTGCTTGCATGCAGGTATGCCGCCGTAGTTATACGGTGCGCGACAAGGAGACGGATGTGGAATTGGAGGTGGACAACCAATACATCATGTCCCCCAAAGACTTAAAAACTATCCACTTCATGAACAAGATGCTGGATGCAGGTGTTCGTGTTTTCAAAATAGAAGGACGTGCCCGCGGACCCGAGTACGTGCGCACGGTAGTGGAGTGTTACAAAGAAGCCATCCGTTCCTATCTGGACGATACATTCACCGATGAGAAAATTGCCCGGTGGGACGAACGTTTGAAGACGGTCTTCAATCGTGGTTTCTGGGACGGCTACTACCTGGGACAACGCTTGGGCGAATGGACCAAGAACTACGGCTCTGCCGCTACGGAACGTAAAATCTATGTGGGTAAGGGCATCCGCTACTTCTCAAACATCGGTGTGGCAGAGTTCCTGGTAGAAGCAGCCGAAGTGAGCGTAGGCGACAAGTTGCTGATTACGGGTCCCACAACGGGTGCCGAATTCGTCACTTTGGACGAGGCACGCGTCGATTTGAAACCCGTGCAGACTGTAAAGAAAGGCCAGCATTTCTCGATGAAATCGGTGAAAATACGTCCCAGTGACAAACTCTACAAGCTGGTCAGCGTAGAGGAACTGAAGAAGTTCAAAGGCTTGGATGTGGAGAAACAACGTGGCTAAGTATCAAATAGTAAATAGTCCAATAGTAAATATGAATTATATCTATGAACTTCCCATGAAGGTGCGCGACTATGAATGCGACCTGCAAGGCATCGTCAATAATGCCAATTATCAGCATTATCTGGAGCATACGCGCCATGAGTTTCTGTTGAGTGCCGGCGTCAGCTTTGCCGGACTGCACGAGCAGGGGGTAGACCCGGTAGTGGCACGTATCAATATGGCTTTCAAGACTCCCCTGAGGAGTGGTGACGAGTTTGTCTCCAAACTCTACATGAAGAAGGAGGGTATCAAGTACGTCTTTTACCAAGATATCTTCCGTGCTTCCGACGGCAAAGTCTGTCTCAAAGGCATAGTTGAAACCGTATGTGTGGTGAACGGACGGTTAAGCGATAGCGAACTGTTCGACCGTCTCTTTGCCCCTTATCTCAATCCGTGTGAATCTGTGTAATCTGTGGTGGAATGAACAGTGACGAACGGATTTGCAGCATAGCTCTCACACTTTGCCCCGGTATAGGACATATCGGGGCAAAGCGTTTAATAGAGGGTATGGGCAGTGCTGCCGAAGTATTCAGTCGGCGGAAGGAGCTCCCCGAAATCATGCCCGGTGTGAATCCGGGGGTAGTGACGGCTCTTGATTGTCCCGCTGCCTTTCTGCGTGCCGAGCAGGAGATGGAGTTTGTAGAGAAGAATCGTCTTTCCTGCCTGACGTTGAAGGATGAGGCTTACCTTCCCGCTTGCGCGAATGTGAGGATGCGCCGATTGTACTTTCTTTAAAGGAACACCGATTTCAACGCCTGCATGTCATCGATATGGTAGGTACACGCCGTGCCACCGATTACGGCAAGCAATTCTGTGCCGACTTCCTGCGCGATTTGGCCGTTCTTTGTCCCGATGTGCTGGTAGTAAGCGGACTGGCTTACGGGATAGATATCCATGCCCATCGGGCCGCTTTGGCAAATCATCTCCCTACCGTTGCTGTCCTTGCTCACGGACTGGACCGCATCTATCCGTATGTCCACCGGAAAACAGCCATCGACATGCTGGCACAAGGCGGACTGCTGACCGAATTCCTTACCGGGACGAATCCGGACAAGCATAATTTCGTCAGCCGCAACCGTATTGTGGCGGGTATGAGTGATGCTACCATTGTGGTGGAGTCTGCCGCAAAGGGAGGTTCCCTTATCACTGCAGAGTTGGCGGAGGGATACCATCGTGACTGTTTTGCCGTTCCGGGACGTGTTACGGACGAATCTTCCATCGGTTGCAACCGGTTGATACGCGACAACAAGGCCGCCCTTATCCAGAGTGCGGAAGAGTTTGTGCAGATTATGGGCTGGGCCGTAGCGGAGCAGCCTGCCCGGACAGAAGGTATCCAGCGTAATCTCTTCCCGGAACTGACGGAAGAGGAGGAGCTCGTTGTGCGTATTCTTATGCGGCAGGGAGACCTCCATATCAATGCGATGGTGGTGGAAGCGGACATACCCGTCAACCGGATGAGTGCCTTGCTTTTTGAATTGGAGATGAAGGGAGTGGTCAAGGCAATGGTGGGTGGTGTCTATCACTTGCTGACTTGAGCGCGGCAGGTCTCTTGCCTTATATGGACGGTTTCCCGTATTTCATGATGAACTTTTCCGGGTGGTCTGTCGCTATGATGTCTACCCCCAGGTCGACTGCCTTCTGGTTCTCTTCCGTCTTGTCGTCCAGCCCCAGGACAAGTGCCAGTACCTGCAGGTTGTGCTCACGGCATTTCTTTACGAATTGCGGGGTAAGGGAGTCAATCCAGACGACAGCGATGTCGGGATGCAGTTCCTTTACGACATGCTCTATGTCCTTTTCACTTTTGATGTAGGCTTGCAGGGTTCTTACCTCGGGTGCCATCTTTCTGAAGCATTTGGCATGATACTCCTTGCTGAAGGTGAAGTTGCAGTTTTCCAGCATGCCTTCGTCCTTTATCAAGTTCAGTAATTGGTGCAGACCGCCGTTGCGGTAGTCGATGGTGATTCTTAAACCGTGCTCTTTGGCCTTGCGTAGCAGGTCGGTAAGGCGTAGTACCCGTTGTCCGGCAAATCGGGGCGCAAACCAAGAGCCGGCATCCAGTGTGTCGATGTCGGTGGACAGCCATTGGGAGATGGCGCCGGTACCGTTGGTGGTACGGTCGAGGGTGGAATCGTGCAGTACGTAGAAGACACTGTCCTTACTGATGCAGACATCGCATTCTATATTGCCTACACCGTATTTGATGCACGAATCTACGGATGCCATTGTGTTTTCGGGAGCGATGGTGGCCGCACCACGGTGTGCGCTGGTTAGGGGTATCTTGGTGGTGGCAGGCCGTTGGGAACATCCTGCGGTAAGTAGGATTATGGAAAGCAATGTGAGTACCGGTTTTTTCATAATGGGCTCAAGTAGTGATGTTTTCTTCTTTAACAGTTATAAAAGCCATCGAAGATAGCTATTTTTTGTCATTCGGAGAAACGTATGGGCATAAAAAAGGAGTACCGCTGTACTCCAACCTTTGTTAACCTTAAATCTAATACTATGAAAAAATCACATTACAAATGTAAGGTTCCCGTTGTTATCTTCCAAATTTCAGAATGTTCCTGCTACTTCTTTTGTATTTCTTTCACTGAATTTTACTGTTTTCGCACACGGATTGACTTTTTGAGAGAGAAGAATCTATTCACAGCGTCCCGGATAAGGCAGAAGTTGCAAATCTGTTTCAATCGTTTCACAGAACCTTTCAGCCTTTGAAAAGAGTGATGGAAAGTGATTTTTATTCGGTAATTATCTTCTACTTTTGTTTGTATACAACGCGAAATTATGGGAAAACGCATTTTTATATATGTCTTTTGGCTACTCCTTTTTTGCATGATGTCGGGGCAGGTAATAGGGCAGAATAAGTCGGTAGAATCCCATAGCCATACTTGTAAAACGGTGCTGGCGTTAAAAAATAATTTGCTTTACGACCTGGCCTTGGCTCCGAACATAGAAGTGGAGCTGCCATTGGGAAAGAGGTGGTCTTTGAATGTTGAGTACAAATGCCCTTGGTGGTCTGACAGCGGATGTAATTTCTGCTATCAGCTCCTTTCGGGAGGGACAGAGGCGCGTTACTGGTTGGGAAACCGCCATACGCGCGGAAGATTGTCCGGACACTTCCTGGGAGCATATGCCGAAGGAGGTACCTATGATTTTCAGTTGAAAAAGGAGAAGGGATACCGGGGGAAGTATTACGCAGCTGCAGGAATAACTTATGGATACGTGCGTCCACTGGCTCGGCATCTGGCGATTGAATTCAGTGTGGGCATTGGATACTTGGATACGGAGTACAGGAAATATACTTCTTATGGAAATGACTTGGTTTGGGTCAGCAGTGGAAAGTATCACTTTATCGGGCCGACAAAAGCAAAAATTTCTTTGGTGTGGCTTCTAACGTCGGGGAGATGAGTGGTATGAAAGATGCACGGCATATGATTCTCTGGCTGTTCTTCGGGCTGTTGCCAATGCTGGGAAGCTGTGACTTCCGCGATATGCTGGATGATTATCCCGTTAGCGGAGTACAGATTAAACTGGATTGGAAAGGGGTGACGGATAAGCTGCCGCAGACCATGCGGATTATCTTCTATCCGAAAGATACTCAAGGGAGAAAGGTTGAAAGTTATCTGCCTGCCGGAGGGGGTGAGGTGAAGGTACCGCCGGGGAAGTATGCGGTGGTGGCCTATAACTTCAATACGGAGAGTATACAGATACGGGGCGACGAGAGTTATGAGACGATTGAGGCTTTTACGGGACACTGTACGGGGCTGGATGTACACGAAGATATGGTTTGGTCGCCCGACCCTTTGTATGTGGTGGCTTTGGACGAGGTGGAAATAAGGCAGAGTGATGTGGCGCTTCCGTTGGACTGGAAGCCGGAAGCGGTAGTGGACCATTATTCCTTTGATATAAAGGTGGAAGGATGGGATAGAATATCGAGCATCATCTGCCATGTGGACGGCTTGAACGGAAGTTACTTTATAGGCAACCGTGCTTGCCATTTGAGCGAGGTACCTATATGTGTGGATACAAAGCGTGAAAACGGGCTTTTATGGGGGCATTTCTCCAGTTTTGTATTACTGAAAGATACCAAGACCCGTGCGGATAGTCCTATGTTGCTGACACTGAAGATTGTGAAACGAGATAAAACGGTTCAAGAGGTGAAGGTGGATATCACGGAAGTGATTGAAACAGCTCCTCCCTCGGGAGGAGGCGAAGAAGAACCTGATGTGGGCGTTCCTGGGTCGGAAATCCATATCGAGGTTCCCGTACCGGAGGACAAGGTTGTGGTGGATGATTTGGAACCGGGAACCGATGAAGGAGATGGAGGGATTGGTGGCGATGTGGACGATTGGGATGATGAGACGGATGTGGAGCTACCGGTGAATTGATAGCAAACAGACAAATAAATATATTAACTTTAATAACAGACAATTATGAAGAAGGTTTTATTTTTGGCTTTGGCTGCAGCAGCAGTAATGAGTTGCTCGGAAAGTGAGGAGATAGAGAATGCCGGACAAAAGGCGGAGATTAAATTGGGAACAGTAGTGGGTAACACTACGAGAGCCACAGTGACTGATTTGCCGGAATTGCAGAAGGTAGGGTTCACTGTGTATGCTTATAATACGGGAGCAACAACAATGGCCTCTGTTGCGACTTTTGATGCGATGAAGGAATTCATGGCAGCTGTTAAGGTAACTTATAGTGCTCCCGACTGGAGTTTGACTGGGGGAACATATTATTGGCCAATGACGGATAACTTGCAGTTCTTTGCTTACGGGAATCCGGGTACCGGGGCCTTGACGTACAATCAACCGGCTGCTAGTGCTATATATCCTTCCATTACTTATACGGTAGCGGATGTAGCTGCCCAAACGGACTTGGTAGCCGCGAAAGCGACGGATGCAACCAAGGCATCAAATGCCAGTGGGGTATCTTTGAAATTCGGCCATATACTGACCCAAATAAATTTCACTGTCAAGGCAGCCGACGCTTTGACTTATAAACTGAAAACACTTACAATATCCGGTGTGCACAATAAAGGAACTTATGGTTTTGATGATTCAATATGGAAGTCACAGGAAGGAACAGCCACTTATGCACATACGATTGACGATGGTGCATTGGAAGTGAATACAACGGGTGTGGAAGTGAATACAGCCTGGATGTTGATGCCCCAGACGTTGGATACGAATGCCAAAATCAATGTTGTCTATGACATCTATGAGAAAGACGTTCTTCTTGATACTGTAACTTCCGCCATTGACTTGAATGATACACAAGCCTGGGGTGAAGGCAAAAAGATACGTTATACGCTGACGCTGGCCAATAAGGCGGCAAAAGTAACCTTTGTACCTGAAGTTGGTCCATGGAGTACGGCTGATGATACGAACGTGGAAAAATAAAACGGCACTGTCCGCAATAAAAAACTGAATTACTTCTATTTTATTCATTCCCCGAAACTTCTTTATGAAAGTTTTCGGGGAATGTTTCTTTTATGAGTATTATTTATCTATTTTTGTCACTGCAACAAACAAACAAATCTACTTGCCGATGCCCAACTCTTCTGCTTGCAGAGGTAAAAAACAATGCGCTCAATGTCCCAAGGCTGTGGACAATGCAATAATATATGCTTCCCACCTCAGAGGATTCCATCTGCCGGCGCGAAAGTGTGAGGAAAATATTATAATTTTCCTGCTGAAAGGAGAAGTGCTTGTCAACAGTAAGGAGTATGCGGGAACTGTGTTGCATGCAGGTGAGTTCATCCTTCAAGCTATTGGTTCCAAGTACGAAATACTTGCCATGACGGATGTGGAATGCGTTTGTTACCGGTTCAGTAAGCCTGAATTCTTCTGTGAGGACCGGTATAACCATATTATGAAAGAGGTTACCCCTCCATTGATATTCTATCCTTTGACCATTACTCCCGAGTTGCAGCTCTTTCTGGAGAGTTCCAAGGCCTATTTGTCCGAGGAGAAGATTTGCCGGGAAATGCTTTGTTTCAAACGGAAAGAACTTGCTTTCATTCTTGGAAATTACTACTCCGACTATGAGCTTTCCATGCTGATACATCCTCTTGCCCAGTATACTAATTCCTTCCACTACTTTGTCTTGCAGAATCATGCCAAAGTCAAGACGGTAGAGGAACCTTGCCCAGTTGGGAGGATATACAGTAGCTACTTTCCGGCGTATATTCAATTCTGTTTTTCATCAACCGGTGTACGAGTGGATGATGGAACGGAGGAAGGAAAGCGTGGTTTATGAACTTCGTTATACGGATGCTTCTATATCAGAGATTTGCTATAAATATGGCTTTGAATCGCTGCCTCATTTTTCCAATTTCTGCAAAAAGAATTTCGGGGCTTCTCCCCGTAGCTTGCGTGCCGGCAATTTATCTGAAGTAAACGGCATGTCATAAAAAAACTCCTCCGGCGGTTTCCCGGCAGAGGAGTCTCTTGTGATATTAATCAAATATAGTGAAAGCTGAGTGATAAATCTGAGCTTGCTCAAAAGGTTTATCCGAAGCGCATCCTATATTATTTGCAGAAAGACCGGATTAGTCTTTCAGTTTCGCAATGATAAAGTCGCGGTTCAGGCGAGCAATGTTGCTGATGGAAACATTCTTCGGGCATTCAGCTTCGCACGCACGAGTGTTTGTACAGTTACCGAAACCGAGTTCGTCCATCTTGCTCAACATAGCCTTGGCACGGCGCAATGCTTCCGGTTTGCCTTGGGGCAACAGGTTCAGCTGGCTCACCTTGGCAGAAACGAACAGCATAGCAGAACCGTTCTTACAAGCAGCCACACAAGCACCACAACCGATACAGCTGGCAGCATCCATAGCCTCGTCAGCGATGGGCTTCGGAATCAGGATAGCGTTGGCATCCTGGGGGAGCACCGGTACGTACGCTGACGTAGCCGCCTGCCTGCATAATCTTGTCGTAGGCCGTACGGTCGACCATCAAGTCCTTGATAACCGGGAAACCGGCAGAGCGCCACGGTTCAACAGTGATGGTATCACCGTCGTTGAAACGACGCATATAAATCTGGCAAGTCGTAGCGCCGGTTGCAGGACCGTGGGGGTGTCCGTTGATGTAGAGCGAACACATACCGCAGATACCTTCGCGGCAGTCGTGGTCGAATACAACCGGTTCTTTACCTTCAGAAATCAGCTGTTCGTTCAGGATATCCAGCATTTCGAGGAATGAAGTATCGCCCGGGATATCTTTCATTTGGTATGTTTCAAAAGCGCCTTTTGCTTTCGGACCCTTCTGGCGCCATACCTTGAGCGTAAATGATATATTTTTATCCATTTTCTTTAATTCTTTAAATGTTCAACTTCCCGATTAGCTCTTGTAGTTACGAGTCTGTACCTTGATTGCTTCGTAAACCAGCGGCTCTTTCAGCAATACCGGTTCCTTTTCGTCAGAACCCTGATATTCCCAGCAAGCCACGTAGAAGTAGTTTTCATCGTCACGCTTGGCTTCGCCTTCTTCAGTCTGATATTCTTCACGGAAGTGACCGCCGCAGCTTTCGTTACGGTTCAGTGCATCGTAAGCAACCAGCTCGCCCATAGTGATGAAGTCGTACAGACGGATAGCCTTGTCGAGTTCTACATTCATACCTTCCTTGTCGCCCGGGATGAACAGTTCTTTCTCGAACTCCTTGCGGACTTCTTTCAGCTTCTTCAGACCTTCCTTCAAGCCTTCGGCCGTACGTCCCATACCTACATATTCCCACATAATGTGGCCCAGTTCCTTGTGGATAGAGTCTACAGACTTCTTACCCTTGATGTTCATCATCCAGTCAATCTTCTCCTGAACGGCCTTTTCTGCAGCTGCAAATTCGGGCAGGTCGGTAGAGAAACGGGGAACTGTAATCTGGTCGGCCAGATAGTTCTGGATAGTGTAAGGCAATACGAAGTAACCATCGGCCAGACCTTGCATCAGGGCGGAAGCACCGAGGCGGTTTGCACCGTGGTCGGAGAAGTTACATTCACCGATGGCGAACAGTCCCTTGATGGAGGTCATCAGTTCGTAGTCAACCCAGATACCGCCCATGGTATAGTGGATAGCCGGATAAATCATCATCGGGTTTTCGTATGGGCTGACATCAGTGATTTCTTCATACATATCGAAGAGGTTGCCGTAACGTTGTGCAACGACATCTTTACCCAGACGGTTGATAGCTTCGGAGAAGTCAAGGAATACGGCAAGACCGGTGTTGTTCACGCCGAAGCCCTTGTCGCAGCGTTCTTTGGCAGCGCGGCTGGCAACGTCACGCGGAACTAGGTTACCGAATGCCGGATAACGGCGTTCCAGGTAGTAGTCGCGGTCTTCCTCGGGAATATCTTTTCCTTGCAGTGTACCTTCCTGCAGTTTCTTGGCATCTTCCAGCTTCTTCGGAACCCAGATACGACCATCGTTACGCAGAGATTCGGACATCAAAGTCAGCTTAGACTGCTTGTCACCGTGAACCGGGATACAAGTGGGGTGAATCTGTACGTAAGCAGGGTTGGCAAACCAGGCACCTTTACGGTAGCAAGCCATTGCTGCAGAGCAGTTACATGCCATTGCATTGGTAGAAAGGAAGTAGGCATTGCCGTAACCACCGGTAGCGATTACCACAGCGTGGGCGGCAAAACGTTCCAATTTACCGGTAACGAGGTTCTTTGCAATGATACCGCGGGCACGTCCGTCAATGAGGACAACGTCTTCCATTTCGTAGCGGGTATACAGTTTCACAGTGCCTACGTTCACCTGGCGGCTCAATGCAGAGTATGCACCCAGCAACAGCTGCTGTCCGGTCTGACCCTTGGCATAGAAAGTACGGGATACCTGAGCACCACCGAAAGAACGGTTGTCCAGTGTACCGCCGTATTCGCGGGCGAAAGGAACACCTTGTGCAACGCATTGGTCGATAATATTGTTGGATACTTCAGCCAGACGGTAAACGTTGGCTTCGCGGGCACGGTAGTCGCCACCCTTTACTGTATCGTAGAACAGACGGTATACAGAGTCACCGTCGTTTTGGTAATTCTTAGCAGCATTGATACCACCTTGTGCAGCGATGGAGTGTGCACGGCGCGGAGAGTCCTGGATGCAGAAGTTGAATACTCTGAAACCCATTTCGCCCAGAGAGGCGGCAGCACTGGCACCGGCAAGTCCGGTTCCTACTACGATGATGTCCAGACGACGTTTGTTGGCAGGGTTTACTAATTTTTGGTGAGCCTTATAATTGGTCCATTTCTCAGCCACCGGTCCTTCCGGTATTTTAGAATCTATCTTAGTCATAATGCAATTTACAATTTAGTCATTTACAATTTGAATTTAGCAAGCGCCGCACAATGATTTTGCAAAGAATACGACAACTACCAGAGCGAAGCAGAGGACAACGATAGTAGAATAGATGTTGGAGATACATTTCCAACGGTTAATCCATACTTTGTTGTTCCAGCCCAAAGACTGCATGGAGCTCCAGAAACCGTGAGTGAGGTGGAACCACAATGCGCCCAGCCAAACAAGGTAAAGCACTACGAATACCGGATTGCTGAAGGTGTTCTGAATGTGATAGACACCGTTGGCTGCATATGCCAGCGTGAGGGTGTCAGCATGCATGCCCATGTTGTGCATCAACTCGGGAAGCTGCATTTTAGCCCAGAAGTTTACCAGGTGCAGGCCCAAACCCACGATTACGATGATACCCAGTACGAGCATGTTTTGAGAAGCCCATTCCACAGTCTTGGGCTTTTCCGTAACGGCATAGCGTTCGCTACCACGTGCCTTACGGTTCTGCATAGTCAGCCAGAAAGCGTAGATGATGTGGATGATGAATAAGGCAGCCAGACCTACCGTAGCCACCAATAGCGTACCAGTTTGCTCCCAGGAACTCACAAACCATGTTGTAGCCATTAGCCGAGACTAATGCAACCAGGTTCATCGCCATGTGAAACGTCAGAAACAGGACAAGGGCGATACCGGTAACGCTCATCACCACTTTCCTTCCTACAGATGAATTACTTAACCACATAAATGATTGAATTTAAGTTATTTAATAGTTTGAAAATTTGTTCTATCAGGATACTTCTGTAAATGTTTCGCAAAAATAGGAGAAATCCAGCGATAAAGCAAGCGATTAAAGAAATAATTCCGTAATCCGGCAGAATGCGAAGTTTACGGACAAGTAAAAGGTTTACTCGTCCTCCTGGTCTTTGCCTTGCTCTTTGCAGATAATGGAAATCTTTTCTCCGTTTGCTGAACGTTTTCTCAGGGCGCGGGGCGTGTCTCCGAAAGAGTCTTTGCAGAAGTGGGCAAAGTGGGATAGGGAATCAAAGCCATAGCGGGCGCTGATGACTGAAATGCGTTGTTTGGTGTATTGCAGGTCGTTCAGAATTCCTTCACGTTTCTTGTCCAGAATCCATTCATAGACCGGGACCCCATACATATTTTTAAACAGACGGCGGAATGTGGTGGTGGTATATCCACCGAGGTGGGCAAACTCTTCCACATTCTTCACCTTGTCGTAGTTCTGCATGACGAAATATTGGAAGCTTTCCGTATAAGTGCTGATGGGGTAGAAGAATGTACTGATTTGGTGTAGCGGATAGTAGCATGTCAATATGTATACCAATTCCTGGCATTTCATTTCAATGTATTTGCTGCACGCATAGGGTTGCTCGTTGAGGTAGCAGGCAAGGCTTTTCAGGAGCCCTTCGAGCATGGAAATCGCGGTAAGCGGGGTATAAGTCAAGGGGGCTTCCGAGCGTTTCAGTATCTCCTTGTAGCGCTCTTCGCAAATCAGAGGAAGCTCGGTGAACCAATAGACAATATATTCCACTTCGGTCAAAGCCAGGAGTTCTACTTTGGAGCCGATGGCTTGCAAGATGAGCTGGCGGCTTTGGAGAGTGGTGCCCGGATATTCGTCACTGTTTACAAGTAATTCACCTTTCAGCATAAATATCATGCAGTTCTGTGTGCACTTTTCAGCAGAGAAATGTTGTCCCTTGGGGTAGTGGCGGTAAACCAATACTCCTTCTGATTTTTGGGGACATACCATACAATCAATCTGTCGGTTGCAGCAAGTTTCCAGTCTCATGAAATGATTAGCGAATTATTATAAATGTGGCAACAAAGATAGAATTTTTTTGTGAAAACTCTATCTATTTGTCCTATCTTTGCGTCAAACTAATATAAAGGACTTATGAAAAAGGCTATTTTTTTGTATATTTTATCTGCCTTGTTGTATCCGGTCTTTCGGCACAGAATTGGGATATTAACACTTTGCACCGGGTTAACAGTTGGGATGGCAAGTTTGTCCGTAACTATAATAAGATAATTTCACGTTCGGAGCCCTATGTTGCTGTCGGTGTTCCGGTGGCGATGGCGGTTGCCGCTTGGATAAAACATGATAAGGGTTTGCTGAAAGATGCGGTCTACGTAGGTACAAGTGTAGCGGGGGCTTTTGTTGTGACTTATGGAATGAAATATCTGGTGGACCGTGAGCGTCCTTATGATAAATATCCCGACAGAGTGCATGCATATAGCCATGAAGGCAGCCCGTCTTTTCCTTCTGGACATACGGCGACGGCTTTTGCCCTTGCCACCTCGCTCAGTGTAAAGTATCCTAAATGGTATGTGATAGCTCCGTCTGCCCTGTGGGCTTGTTCCGTGGGAGTTTCCCGTATGAACGAGGGAGTGCATTATCCGTCAGATGTGTTGGCGGGGGCTGCAATCGGTGCTGGATGTGCTGTGGTCAACATCTACGTCAACAAGTGGCTGAATAAGTGGCTGTTCGGAGAATGATTTTAGGCGCGAATTACGCGGAATACGCGGAGTTAGATAAACTAAATCCGCATAATCCGCGCCTAAGTTTGTTTCAAGTCGGCTATTGGATAATAGTGCTGTAGATGCCTTCGTTCAGCACTTTTAGAGCTTGCTGCACGCTCTGGTTCGTGCTGTTCATCACCTGGAAGTATTCGTTCATGTCCCATAGGTCACGGGCTATCAAGGCTTTAAGTTGTGTCTTGATGAGCGGTAGGGATTGGTTGTACTGTTTCTCGTCAAACTTGATTTTCTCTTTGTCGGCAAGCGTACGTATTTCGGCAAGGAAGTTATCGTCTATCTCGAACTTCTCGTTGAAGGCTTCGAATTTCTTGTATTTGTTCTGCAACTCCTTCCGGTGCTTCTCGATGTAGCCGGTAGTGGCTTTGATAACCACGCCTTTGGCTACGAGGTTGCGGTGATAGTCTGTGTACTGGGTAGTGTCGATGGGGACGAAGAAGTCGGGCATGATACCTCCACCTCCGTAAACGGTACGTCCCATACGCTTGGTCTGTGCTTTCAGGGAGTCGGCAAAATGGATACTGTCCGCATGAATCATTTCTCCATGATTGAAGCGGTCTATCAGTTCCTGGTTATACTTATCCTGACTGTTCTCGCCGGTTAGGCGGCCGTCGAGGTTGGCGGTGCTGTCGTAAGGCTTCTGGATACAACGGCCCGAAGGAGTATAGTAGCGGGCGATAGTGAGGCGAATCATGGAACCGTCCGGCAGGTCGATAGGACGCTGTACTAATCCCTTGCCGAAGGTGCGGCGTCCTACTACCACGCCTCTGTCCCAGTCCTGGATGGCTCCGGTCACGATTTCACTGGCAGAAGCGGAGTACTCGTCCACCAATATGATGAGACGGCCGTTCTTGAAGTTGCCCGTACCTTTGGCAAAGAAATCACTGCGGCGTGCGGCTCTTCCTTCGGTGTAGACGATGAGTTCTTTTTGCTTCAGAAATTCGTTGGCAAGGTCGATGGCGGCATTCAGATACCCTCCTCCATTTCCTTGCAGGTCGAGGATGAGGTCTTTCATTCCTTTCTTTTGCAGGCTTTTCAGGGCTTCTGCAAACTCTTCGGCGGTGGTTGCCCCGAAGCGGTTGATACGGATATAGCCGGTTTTGGGTTGTATCATGTAAGATGCGTCCAGGCTGAGGATGGGAATTTTGTCACGCTTCACGGTGAAGTACAGCTGGTCGTCCACGCCACGGCGCACGATGGTGAGTTTCACTTCCGAGTCTTTCGGTCCGCGCAGGCGGCTCATAATATCTTCCGTGCTCATTTTTACTCCGGCAATGGCGCTGTCATTGACGGCTACGATACGGTCGCCAGCAAGGATGCCCACCTTCTCGGAAGGTCCGTTGCTCACGGGTTGTATCACAAGCAGGGTATCTTCTATCATCTGAAACTGTACGCCGATGCCCTCGAAATTGCCTTGCAACGGCTCGTTCATCTTCTTCACTTCTTCGGCGTTGTTGTAGGTGGAGTGCGGGTCGAGTTGTGCCAGCATCTTGATGATGGCTTCTTCCACCAGCTTGTCTTCATCCACCTTGTCCACATAAAGGTTGGTGATGGCAAACTCTGCCATTTGCAGTTTGCGCAGGGCTTCATTGTTCGGCTTTTGCGCTTGCGCCGTCACCGCGCATATACATATTATAATAGTAAATAGTTTTTTCATCATTTCCATTTTAATCCCTAATCCTTAATCCCTAATCTCCATTCCCTCCGGTATGAACATGCTTATGTCCTTGCCGTATTGCAGCAGTTCGCGCACGGTGGTGGAACTGACGCAGGTAAGTTCCGGCTCGGTGAAGAGCAGGATGGTTTCTATGCCGGTCAGTTTGCGGTTGATGTCGGCAATGGTTTCCTCGTATTCGAAATCCTTCACGGTGCGTATGCCGCGTATTATCAGACTGGCATCTACCTGCCGGGCAAAGTCGATAGTCAGGCAGTCATAGGACTGCACAATGATGCGCGGCTCGTTCCGGTAGTAGTCTCGTATCATTTGTTCGCGCTTTTCCAAGGGGAAATACGTATTCTTATTTTCATTGATGCCGATGCCTATGACGATTTCGTCTATAAAAGTCAGTGCACGGCTCACTACCGAAGAGTGTCCGATAGTAAACGGGTCGAATGTTCCCGGAAAGATAGCTCTTCTCATGATGCCAAATCTTCTTCTATAACCAAGTTGTTGATAATAAAGTTTTGTCGTTCCATGGTATTCTTACCCATGTAGAATTCCAGCAGCTCTTTTACGAGGTCTGTCTTGCGCAGGGACACTTGTTCCAGACGCATATCCTTGCCGATAAAATGCTTGAACTCGTCGGGCGAGATTTCTCCCAGACCTTTGAATCGGGTGATTTCGGGGTTGGGACCCAGTTCTTCAATGGCTTTCACGCGTTCCTCCTCTGTATAGCAATAACTTGTTTTCTTTTTGTTGCGCACGCGGAAGAGAGGGGTTTGCAGGATATATACATGCCCTTTCTTTATCAGGTCGGGGAAGAACTGCAGGAAGAAGGTGATGATGAGCAGGCGGATGTGCATGCCGTCCACATCGGCATCGGTAGCTACGATGACTTTGTTGTAGCGCAGTGTCTCTATGCCGTCTTCTATATTCAAGGCTGCTTGAAGCAAGTTGAATTCTTCGTTTTCATAAACTACTTTCTTGGTGAGTCCATAGGAATTTAGCGGTTTACCACGCAGGCTGAATACTGCTTGGGTATTCACGTCGCGGCTCTTGGTGATGGAACCGCTGGCGGAGTCTCCCTCGGTAATGAAGATGCAGGATTCGGTTTCCTGGTCTTTGCCTTTACCGTCACTCAAGTGGTAGCGGCAGTCGCGCAGCTTGCGGTTGTGCAGGTTGGCTTTCTTGGCGCGTTCGCGTGCCAGCTTGGTGACGCCGGCAATGGCTTTGCGCTCTTTCTCGGAGTCTTGTATCTTTTGCAGCATCACTTCGGCCACAAGCGGGTTCTTGTGGAGGTAGTTGTCCACTTCCGTCTTGATGAAGTCTCCTACGTATTTGTTCACCGTGGGGCCGGCGGGCTTGTGTTCCTGCGGCGCGGCAGGCCACATGTTGTTGCTGCCCAGTTTCGTTTTGGTCTGGCTCTCGAACATGGGTTCCTCCACGTCGATGGCAATGGCGGCTACCAGTCCGTTGCGGATGTCGGCATATTCCTGGTTCTTGTTGTAGAACTCCTTGATGGTACGGGCAATGTGTTCCTTCAAGGCAGTCTGGTGTGTGCCGCCTTGGGTGGTGTGTTGCCCGTTGACAAAGGAGTAGTACTCTTCGCCGTATTGGTTGGTGTGTGTGAAGGCAATCTCGATGTCCTCTCCTTTCAGGTGGATGATGTCGTAAAGGCCTTCGCTGGTCATGTTGTCTTTCAGCAAGTCCTCCAGCCCGTGGCGGGAAACGATGCGCTGGCCGTTGTAAATGAAGGTGAGGCCCGTATTCAGGTAGGTGTAGTTGCGCAGCAGGGTTTCTACGAACTGGTTCTGGAAGGAATAGTTCAGGAAGAGTGTGGCGTCCGGTTCGAAGAAGATATAGGTTCCGCTTTCTTCTGTCGAGTCTTCGGTCACATCACTCAACAGCGTTCCTTTCTCGAAGATGGCGGTACGTACTTTGCCGTCGCGGTAACTGCGTACCTCGAAACGGCTACTCAGCGCATTGACCGCCTTGATGCCCACGCCGTTCAGTCCGACACTTTTCTTGAAAGCCTTCGAGTCATATTTACCCCCGGTATTCAGTTTGCTGACCGCCTCTACCAGTTTGCCTTGCGGAATGCCTCGTCCATAGTCGCGTACGCTGACACGCAGACTGTCTTCTATAGTCACTTCTATACGCTTTCCGGCACCCATCTTGAACTCGTCGATGCTGTTGTCCATCACTTCTTTCAGCAACACATAGATGCCGTCATCGTTCTGTGAGCCGTCGCCCAGACGGCCTATGTACATACCGGAACGGACACGGATATGCTCCATGTCGTCCAGGTGGCGGATGTTGTCGTCGGTATATTCCACGCTGGAAACGGGGCTCTCTGTGATATTGTTGTCTGCTTCTTCCAGCGGCAGGGTCATATTGTTGTTATCTTCCATAAGTACGTTATTCCTTCATATTGCGCATTGCGACAAAGGTAATGAGAAATTCGGGGGTTCGCAAAAAATAATGTCTTTTATGGACTTCTGACAAGCTTATATTCTGGATTTAGAACTTATTTTATTCCTTTCACAAAGCATCTTCTCCGTTTATGCTGTTCCGTCTTGAAGTACTCCCACTGCGCTTGCACCTTGCCGTTCAGCTCCAGCTCCGGATTACTCTCGGCATACTCGAAACCAAGTTGCTGATAGACGGGGATAAGGTCGGAGAACAACAATGCATTTACCCCCTTGTTCTGATACTCCGGTTTCACGGCAACCAGCAGCAAATCGAGCATCTTGGGATATTTCTTCAAGAAGATGGTCTTGGCCAGGTGATACCAACCCATAGGAAGCAGGCGCCCGTGGGCTTTTTGCAACGCTTCGGCGAGTGACGGCATGGAAATGCCTACGGCAAGCAGCTGGTCATCGGCATCGGTAATCAATGTCACCATGCGTAGGTCGAGGATGGGCAGGTACATCTTGACGTATTGGTCAATCTGCCGTTGGCTCAGTGCAGAATAGCCATAGAGTGGCTGATAGGCTTCGTTCATCAGTTCGAAGATGGCCTGACCGTAGTCTTGGGCAATCTTCTTGGCAGATGTGTATTTCTTTACCTTGAGGTTATACTTGCGCTGGATGAGGTCGGAGATGCGCTTGTGCTTGTCGGGTATGGCGTCGGGAATGTAGATTTTGTACTCCACCCAATCGGCATCCTTCTCAAAGCCCATGCGTTCCAGATGTTGCGGATAGTAGGGATAGTTATAAATGGTGGCCATGGTGCTGAGCTGGTCGAATCCTTCGATGAGCATACCTTCGGCATCGAAATCTGTGAATCCCAGCGGGCCTTGTATATGTGTCATTCCCCGTTCTTTTCCCCATTCTTCCACGGTGCGAATCAGGGCATCGGAGACTTCCGCATCATCGATGAAGTCTATCCAGCCGAAGCGGACTTCCTTTTTGTTCCAGGTTTGGTTTGCCTTGTGGTTGATGATGGCAGCTACACGTCCTACGATTTTACCTTCCCGATAAGCCAGGAAATAGTCGGCTTCACAAAATTCGAATGCAGCGTTTTTCTTCTTGTTGAAGGTGTTGAGCATGTCATCGAAAAGGTCGGGGACGGAATAGGGGTTGTTTTTGTATAGCAGGTAGTTGAAACGGATAAAGCGCTCCAGTTCCCGTCTTGTGGTTACTTTCTTGATTGTAATTGCCATAGTTGTTCAATATTGAGACCACAAAGGTAATGCAAACTGAGAGCAGAACAAAATAAGCTTGCTTATTTTTTATGCCGAGGTACAGCTTGCCTTATTTAAAAATACGTGATAATCTTTAAAATACCGCGTAGGGTGTTTGTAAATTTGCTGTTAGAGGTTGTATATCAGTACCGCTGTGTAGGCAATGTAGCAGAGAATCAGAATGCTTCCTTCCACCCGGGTGATGATGCGTTTCCCGAAAAAGATACCGAACAGCCAAAGCAGGATGCTGGACCCTACGAGTACCCACAAATCGAAATTGGTGATGCCCGTCAGACGCAGTGGAGTGATGGAGGCCGAACAACCCAGTACGAAGAATATATTGAAGAGATTACTTCCGATGACGTTTCCGATGGCTATTTCGGGGTTTTTCTTCAAGGCGGCTACGATGGAGGTGGCGAGTTCGGGTAATGAAGTGCCGCCTGCTACGAGCGTGAGACCGATGATGGATTCGCTGACACCCAATCCGCGGGCTATGCCGCTGGCACCGTCTACAAAGAAATTACCTCCGATGATGAGGCCGGCAAGTCCGCCGAGAATGTATAGGGCGGACTTCCACGCGGGTAACAGCCTGATTTCGTCTTCTTCCTGTAAGTGCTCCTTTTCCGGTTCCTTCATACTTCCATCCCTTTTTGCAATGGCAAAAGTATAACTCAGGAAAATGGTAAAGAAGCATAGCAGCAATAGGCCGTCGGTGATGCTGAGTATGTTCTCCCCACTGCTGTCCAGTAAGACGTCGTTGGCACAAATCAGCAGGGCGAAGGATGAAAGGATGCAAAGGGGGATTTCGCGTTTCAGTGTGTTACGGGTAATGGCTATCGGGGCAAAAAGGGCCGTACAACCCACAATCATCAGGGTATTGAACGTATTGCTTCCCACCACATTGCCAATGGCAATGTCTGCACTGCCTTTGAGAGCAGAGGATATGCTGACGGTGAGTTCCGGTGCGGAAGTGCCGAAGGCAACAATGGTGAGCCCGATGACGATGGACGGTATATGGAAACGTTTGGCAACGGATGCGGCACCGTCTGTCAAGCCATTGGCACCCAGAAGAATGAGGAGCAGTCCTCCGACAAGAAACAATATATTCATAGGTATGTCAATTTTGAGTACAAAGATAGTGCAAACCGGATACAGAACTTTCATGTTTGCATGAAAAAGTTATGTCGATTAGGGTAGGAAGTTAAAAACATTCCGTATGTTTGAAGCATTTATTGGGTATATTTGCATAATTAAAGAATCAAATCAAGAAGTTTATATATGAAGGTTATCCGTGCTTTCTGTCTTTGTTGGCTGTTGATGCTGGCGGACGGAGTGTCAGCTCAGTTGGTAGATAAAGTGCTCAGTGTTTTAGGTGAGGATAGTGTGGGGAGTGTCACAGTGGCAAGGACTGACTCCGATTCGATTCAGTTGTCGCTTGTCCGGCAGGAGTTGGAAACAGCCCGGCTGAATGAGGCGAACCTGCGGATGGAAATGGAGCAGATGAAGTTGGCGGGCTATGCGGCCGATTCGGTGAAGCTGGCATTGCAGAAACAACGCATTGATTCGTTGCGGACGGTGACACCGGGTATTCCGGTGGTGGTGGAGAAGGACACTTTGTTCTATCTGTATGCCAAGCGTGGAGGGCATACGCCCCAACAGCGAGCCAAAGATGTAAGCAACGTCATCGAAGCATTGGGCACGCGTTTCAATCTGCGTCCGGACTCTGTTTATTTAGAGAGTACGGATATTGTTACAGACTTGATGTATGGCGAAAAGGTCATCATTTCCTTTACCGATCAGGATGCTTTGTGGGAAAACTGTACCCGCGACCAGCTGGCCGCCAGCAAGAGGCATGTCGTGGTGGACAAACTGAAAGCCATGCAGAAGGAGCATAGCTTGTGGCAGTTGGGTAAGCGTATCTTGTACTTTATCCTGGTGCTTGTGGGACAGTTCTTCTTGTTCAAGTTTACCAACTGGCTGTTCAGAAAACTCAAACTACGCATTCAGAAGCTGAAGGATACCAAGCTGAAACCGATCTCTATTCAGGATTATGAATTGCTGGATACGCAGAAGCAGGTCAATCTGCTGGTGTTTGTTGCCAACCTGGTGCGTTATGTAGTCATGCTGTTGCAGTTGCTGCTGACGGTTCCGTTATTATTCTCCATTTTCCCTCAGACCAAGAGTTTGGCTTATACATTATTCTCCTACATCTGGAATCCTATAAAGGTTATTCTGAATGGAATAACCGACTATATACCCAATCTGTTCACAATCTTTGTGATATGCTATGCGGTGAAGTATCTGGTCAGACTGGTGCGTTATCTTGCCAATGAGGTGCAGGCTGAACGGCTGAAGATAAACGGCTTCTATCCGGATTGGGCCATTCCTACCTATCATATTGTGCGCTTCTTGCTTTATGCGTTTATGATTGCCATGATTTACCCTTATCTGCCGGGTTCCAAGTCGGGAGTCTTCCAGGGAATCTCCGTGTTTGTCGGCTTGATTGTTTCGCTCGGTTCCAGTACGGTTATCGGCAATATCATTGCAGGACTGGTCATAACCTACATGCGGCCTTTCAAGCTGGGTGACCGCATCAAGCTGAACGATACTACGGGCAACATCATTGAGAAAACACCGCTCGTCACCCGCATCCGTACTCCGAAGAATGAGGTGGTGACCATTCCGAACTCTTTCATCATGTCTTCCCATACGGTCAATTACAGCCAGTCTGCCCGTGAGTATGGATTGATTATCCATTCGGAGGTCAGTATTGGCTACGATGTTCCGTGGCGGAAGACACATCAGCTGTTGATAGAGGCTGCATTGAATACTCCTGGAGTGATAGATGATCCCCGTCCGTTTGTATTGGAGACTTCCCTTCAGGATTATTATCCGGTTTATCAAGTGAATGCCTATATCAGGGATGCCAACAGCCTTAGCCAGATTTACTCTGATTTGCATCAGAATATCCAGGATGCCTTCAACGAAGCAGGCATCGAAATCATGTCTCCTCACTACATAGCTACGCGTGACGGCAGTGAGACGACCATACCCAAGGATGACTTACGGGAGAAAAAGCAGTAAGGGAGCCGGTTATCGTGCCAGTAAAATCTCTGCAAACGGTACGTAGAACATAAACATCCTCCATTCCTTTGTCTGGAAATCATAAGTTTCGATGAAGTCGCCTTCACGATAGCCTGCAAACTGCACGTAGAGTTTCCTTGTCTGCCCGTCCTTGGAGTAGTACATGGCAGCGGAGCGTACGGCGTTGGGGTAGGTGGCGAAAGGCTCTTTCAAGTTTCCGGCAGTAGTATCCCATAAGCAGAATTGCGTATCTCCACCATTGGCACGGGAAACGATATAGCCTCCTTTGCATTGCAGGCTGTTTGGGTTTTCGGGGGATGGTTCCATAATCCGGAAAGGTATCAAGGCTTCGGCCTTGATGGGGTCGTAGCAGTGCATCTTTTCTTTGGCGATGTCTATCACGACGGGCGAGAAGGTGCCGTCGCCGTTGTTGGCCGAGAGCAGCATGTGGGCGTCGGCTATCACGCCCGGATAGCGTGAGAGGGATTCGGGCTTCAGTCCATCCGGTAATGGTATTTCGGGAGCATGTATCGGTGGCATATTCAACCGGGTATATACCGGATAAGAGATGCTACAGTAGGTGAGGAGCTTATCTCCGGCCATTTCCAGGGAAACAGTGTTGTTGAAGTCCGAGCAGATGGTAATTGCGTTACGTTCTACCGGGTTACACCAATAGTGCATGCAGAGGTCGTATCCGTCGATGAAACTACTGCCGTCTTTCTCCCGTATCCCGCAGAGGATGTTGGTGCCGGGGATGTTGGCGGCAAGGCAGAAATCTTCGCCGTCATGGAACTGGATTACTTCCGATATTTCTTGTGTTACCAGGTCGATACGGGTGATGCCGCGGGGAACGGTCGGTGTGTAAATGGCGTGGGAGTTGGTGATACCGTAGAGATATGGTTCTTCGGGGGATTGTCCGTCGGCTACCGAAATCTGGCCGAGAGGCTGAAGCTGTCCTGCCCGTTCCAGGAACATTTCTACCCGTGAGGCGGGCCAGTGTCCGGGGGCAAGGAAAGTAATGCTGTTGGTGGTTTGCTCCGTGGTAACGGCGCGTGTGTAGCGTGAATACCCTTCGGGAAAGAGAGGATTGTCGGCTATCGGCCAGTAGATGTCCAATATGATTTGGTCGCCGCTCTGCAAGCCGTCGGCTTTGACGGTCACGGCATCACCGGGATTGAAGGTCTTTCCGGCATCGGATATGGTGATATTGGTCACAAAAGCGGGTTGTTTCTCTTTGTCGTCATCACTGCAAGCGGCAAGTAGCAGGCTGATTAGTAGCAGGAAGTGTATCTTCTTCATCATAGTTATGTATTGACAAATGCAAATATAGGGCTTTTTCTGTATTCCTGCGGATAGGCTTTGTTTTTGTCGTATGAGATGGAAAAATCCTCCTACGAAACATGGTCTTTTGCTTCGTGGGAGGAAAGTGGTTGTTCGGCAGGGCTTCGGGGGAATGCGCCTGCTTGCGTGCCGGCTTGGATTATTTGCTGCGCGTCACCGTGTGCAATACATTCCCTTTCTTGTCAATCATGCGCAGTTCCAGTGTCTTTTTGCTGGCCGATACAATGGAGAAACCCGGTTCGGGGCTGCAGAATACGGTCCCTTCGATGGGCTTCACCTTGCGGGCGAGCGAACCGGCAGAATTGGTGATATAGTCGATGTCGCTGCCTGCCACGCGTACGTGCTGGAAGTTGTGGATGTGCCCGCAGATGTACATATCCACCTTGTGCTTGCGCAGGATGGGATCGAGACGTGCCTGCATATCCGCGCGTTCGCTCTCGTCCTTCGGGGTTTCGGCATAGATGGGATGGTGTCCGGCAACGATAACCCAGTCCTCTTTGGCGGCAGTCAGTACGGAATCTATCCAGGAAAGTTGTTGCTGGTAATCCTGCTTGCAGGCATCGGGATAGGTCTCGCTGTCGTTGCGGTATTTGTCAATCATCGGGGCGGTGTCTACCCAAAGGATGCGGATGGTAGCGCCGTTGTCCTCGAACGTCTTGGTATAATAACGGGCGGGCATGGTCCAGCGGCGGCTGATATTACTGTAGTCGAGCACAGCCTGCGTATTACCGCGGTATTCGTGGTTGCCCAGCAGGGGAAACCAGTCTATCATCAGCTCCGGGTGGCTGTAAATAAGTTCGTAGTTGGTCATCCAAAGCGGGTCGTTCACGCTACGTACGCCTTCAAAGTGGTGTACATCGCCGGTGGCAAGAACGAATTCGGGGCCTACTTCTTCTGCCATTTGTCCCATCAGTTCGGCGATGGGCTTTTGGTCGTAGTAGCCGTTACGGCCGAGGTCGTTGGCTACGTAGAAGTTGAACTTCTTGTCGAAGATGGAGTAATCGGTGATTTGGGCAATGGCTGCGTTGCCGAGTAGGGCAATAAACAGTAAAAGGAATATTTTCTTCATTGTCATTATTAAATTGTTGAGTAGTTAATGTTGATAACTTGTTGAGATAGAATTCGCTGTTTAAAAATTAATCTTCACTCCCGCATTCACTTTCACGCCGTAGTATTCTGCCTGCATGGTACGGTCTTTTGTGCCCTGGTAGTAGCGTAGCGGCTGGTTCAGCAGGTTGTTGGCTTCGGCGTAGAAGGTAGTCTTGAACTTCTTTCCGAAGGTATAGCTGGCGTTTACGTCCATATAGTTCACCTTGTCGTAGTAGCGGTCGTAGAAGGTGCTTTCTCCCATTTCGTCGATGAAATCGGAAGCGAAGTTATAGCTCAGGCGCAGATTCAGACCGCCTTTCTCAAAGTATAGGGAAGCATTTGCGGTATGCTCCGGAGAGCCTGGCATGCTCAAGTCTTTCTCATTCTCGCGACCTTCGAAGTTGAAGTCTTCCACACGGGAGTGGGTGTAGGTGTACGTTCCGTAGAAACCTACACATTTCAGAGCGGGAGCAATGAAGCTGAAGTCGCGCTGGTAGGATAACTCTACCCCTACCAGGTTGGCGTTGCCCGCATTCTTGGGTTGGGTGAAGCGGGTGTAGGTGTTACCCTGGTATTCGTAGTTGGTGCTCACCTGGTCTACGATGAAGTCGTCTATCTTCTTGTAGAAGATGCCGGCGCTTATCAGACCGATGCTGCGGAAGTAGTAGTCGGCACTCAAGTCGAAGTTGTAGGAGACGGTAGGTTTCAGCTCCGGGTTTCCGATGGTGATTTCGTTGTCGGAACGCTTGATGTTCACACTGGGCACGAGGGCCGAGTATTTGGGGCGTGACAAGGTTTGGGTAAACGAACCGCGCACTTTGAAGTCATCGTTTACATTCCACTTTACGAGCAGCGACGGCAGGAAGTTGATGTAGCTGTTGCGCTGACGGTCGGTCTTGCTGGTGAGGTCTTCGTCGGCATCGTAGGTGCGTCCCGTATAGGCAAGGTTGGTGTTCTCTATGCGAAGTCCGGTCATCAGTTCCACGTCTTTTGTCAGTTTTTGGTCGAAGCGGAGGTAGCCGGAAGTCACGGTTTCGCGGGCGTTGAAGTTTCCGGCAAGTTCTTCCTGCACCTGCTCTTTCTCAAAGAGGGAAGCGTTGTTCAAGTCTAAAGAGCCGGTGTATTCCTTGCTGGCGTAGATGCCTGCCTGGTATTTGTTGTTGGGCATGAAGTTCTTGTTGGTCTGGTCCACTGTATTTGCTAGGCTGTTCGTCATGAAGGCATCCTCGTCCAGAGGAGAGTATTCGTAGAAGTCCACTTCTTTATCCTTGGTCTTGCGCACTACCTTTGCGCCGAACTTCAGCTTGTTGCCGTTCTTGAAGGGAAGTTTGAAGTTGGCGGAGAACTTCAGGTCCTGCTCCTTGATGTCTTCCTGCTGTTCCGTCAGCTCTTTCAGGCTGAATTCATCGTTCAATGTCATGGTAGAGCCTGTTTTGGGGCTGGCAAAGGGTTGGCGTTCGTCGCTCAGGTCCATGTCGAACTTCTGTTTCTTCAGTTGGAAGTCGATGTAGCGTTCGTTGGGACGTTCTTCGCTGGCTTTGGCATAGCTGGCGTGCCAGTCCATGGAGAGGGCGCCGAAGAGGTGTTCGCCGCCGAGGGCAAAGTCCATGGTGCGCTGGCGTTCCAGGCGGGCGTTACGGTTGTCCGGCGTACCGGCTTTGGTCTGTATGCGTACGGTGGCGTTGCCGTTGGGGTCAAGGTCTTTCAGCGTGGTACGGTAGCGGTTCTCCCAGTCGTTGCGGTTGTTGAAGATGCCTTTGAAGGTCAGTTTGTGGTTGGCATTGATGTCCCAGTCCAGTGCGGCGGAGTAGCTTTGGCGTTCGCGGGTGACGTAGTATTGGCGGATTTGGTAGTCGTTGACGTACGTCTTGCCGTTGTCATCCTGCTCCCATACAAATTCGGTGTCGTAGGAACCGGAAGGTGAGTTCTGATAGGAGGCCGATACAATCAAGCCGAGTTTGTCGTTGAAGAAGCGGTCGCCGTAGGTGAAGCCAAGGTTCAGTTGCGCCTTTTCGCTCATCCAGTTGTAGCCGGTTCCGGCGGTGGCGGCAATGGTACGCTTGTAGGGGGAGTTCTTGGTGACGAGGTTGATGCTGCCGCCGATGGCGTCGCCGTCCATATCGGCGGTTACTACCTTGTTCACTTCGATGGTCTGAATCATGTCTGCCGGAATGAGGTCGAGCTGTACGTTGCGCGTATCGCCTTCGGCAGAGGGAACGCGGTTGCCGTTGATGGTGACGGAGCTGAGGTCGGCACTCGTGCCCCGCACTTGCCCGAAGCGTGCCTCGCCTTGGTCGTACTGCACGTTGATGCCGGAGATGCGTTTAAGGGCGTCACCGATGTTGGAGTCGGGGAACTTGCCTACCTGGTCGGCAGAGACTACATTCGTAATCCCCATGTTGTTTTTCTGTGAGTTGATGGCACGGCGCTGTCCCTGGAAGGCGCCGCCTACCATCACTTCCTGCAACTCCACGCCTTCGTTCAGTACGACGTCTTTTTCCAGTGTACGGCCTGCGGGGATGGTGATTTTCAGTTCTACGGGAGAGTAGCCCACGTAGCTCACCTTTACTGTATAGGTTCCCGGGTCAAGGTTAGAGAAAGTGTAGAAGCCGTTGACGTCGCTCGTCACGCCAGTGTGTAGTTTCTCGATGTAGATGGATGCGCCCGGGAGGGTTTGTTTAGTAGCGTCGATGATACGTCCGCGTACAGTTCCTTGTTTCGTGACATTTGCTTTTTCGTCGGCAATGGCCGTATTGACGGTGGCGGTGAATAGGAGTAAGAATAAGAATGCTCTCAAAATCTGTTTCATACTTGTTATTATCTGTTAATAATCTGCCGCAAAAGTAGAGGGTTGCCGTTACGTGGAGGTTGCGGAGCGTTGAAGAACAGATAACGATTCAGTTACAATGAGGTTACATAAATTCTTGGAGGTAGTACCTTTTCGGCGGTATCTCCCTTTGCCGTCATCTGGCAGACTGATGCTAAAGATGCACGAGATGTGCATCTCGGACTGTATGAGATGTACATCTCGAGCAACATGAGATGTACATCTCGTGCAGGGGAAGGTATAGGGGTTGGTGTCTTATCCCGTAGCCTGGCAGCGGATAAGTACCTTCTTCTCGTCTGCCAGAGTAGTGGCAAAGAGATAAGTGCCTCCCCCTTCGGCCAATTTCAGTCGTTTGCGCAGTTCGGCCACGGTGGCGGGAAGTTGCGCACGGTGAGGTTCGCCTTTTCTCGGCAGCCAGCATCTCTTTCACTTCTTTCTTGCCGAAGCCGCAGGAGGAGGTAATCTGGAACTTGCGGCCGGGGAAGTCCGGCAGGAAGTGGTCCGAGGTGTAGAGGTGGCTGTTGGGATGCAGTTTTTCCACCTTATACAATGAGGAGAGGCTGCGGAATGCACCGGCTTTCAGCACGGAGGCATTCGGTTCGTAGAGGTATGATTTCAGTTGAGGGGTGTAGGGGCATGCACGCTCCTTCTCCTGCCGGCGGGTGAAGACGAGGGCTTGGGGAGCCGGTACACCGGTGAAGTTGACGCAATGGATGGGGATGTCGTCTGCCGGCACTCCTTCGCCTTGTCCCAGCAAGAGCAGCAGTTCCTTGCATTCGTTGCCCACGGAGACGATGTGTGCCTCTCGTACATGCTTCAAATCGTTCAGGGCAAGGGTGAGGTCGAGCATGGGGGAGAGTTTTACCAGTACGTGTCTTGCCTTGCGTAGCAGCAGTTCTTCGAGGGCGGACACATCGGGTTCGCAGTCGCCGATGGCTATGGTCTTTCCGCCGTGTCCGTCGCGGCGGGCAGGGTCTATGAAGATGCAGTCCACGGGTTCCATCTCTTGCAGATGGTGGACGCTGTCTGCGTGGCAGACGGAGATGTGGTTCAGGCCGAGGACAGGGAAGTTGTGTGCGGCTATCTGGCAGAGGGTTTCCTGGCGCTCGACGTAAGTGGCATGCCCGAAGCGGGAGGAGAGATAGGCGCAGTCGATGCCGAAACCTCCGGTGAGGTCGGTAAAGGTGCCGGCTGATGCGGGGGTACTGTTCTGCGCGGGATGTTCTTGTTCTGTATGTAGCAGGTTAGTTATAATCTCCGCTTTATACTGTGCCGTTGCTTGGGAGGAGCATTGTTCCAGAGAAAGGTGGGCGGGGTAGAGTATATGCTCGTTCTCGGCCCATGCGGGTATCTTCTCTTTGGCAATCTGCCAGCCGGAAATCTGTGTGATGGCGGCGGGCATGTCTACCGAAGGGTAGCGGCGTGCCTGCAAGGCAAGGCTGCGCACGTCGTCGCGGCGATGCTCGCGGATGAAGCGGAGGGTGTCTTGGGATAAAGGCATGGCTTGGCTTATTTATTCTGATGCAAAGTTATCTCAAAAAGGACAAAGTGGGGCATAAATTCGCAGCTTTCTGTCTGATTATTTTTCAGACAAAGATGACGCTGATAATACAGATTAAGAATATTAAAAATCCGCGTCATCTGCGTCATCCGCGTCAAAGCGATAGCAAATTTAAGTTTCCGGACAAGCTGGGGGTGAGAGTTAAGGGATGACCCGGTATCGCTCCTTTGCCGTCTGCCTGCTGACGCGGTTGAAGTGCCACCATTCGCTGGGTAGCGGGTGGAATCCGGCTTCTTTCATTACCTGCCGGAGCAGCAGCCGGTTTTCACGTTCTTGTTCCGTCAGCTTGCCTTGTGCCACGAGCACGGCTTCTTCTGTGATGTGGGCTTCCCTGCCCAGATGGTCTACCGGGGTGCCCATGGGCAGAGGGGTTCCTTTATCGTCGAGTATGCTGATGTCCACCGCCAATCCGTAGTTGTGCAGGCCGCCGCCGCGTGAGGGGTTGGAGACATAGATGTATTTGGAGGTTCCTTTCACTACGTTCCACATCTTCTGCTGTACGGACAAGGGGCGCGCTGCGTCGTAGACGATGAGGCTGTAGCCGGGGTACTGTTCTTTCAGTAGGCGTTGTGCCCGCTTCAGGCTTTTCATGGCATCGGGGTGCAGGTAGGCTTCTTTCAGGTCTTCGTACAATAGGGTTCCGGTGAAGTTGTCGGCACGGGTGTACATCAAGTCGATGGCGATGCTGCTGTCCGCTTCGGCGATGTTGACGAAACCGAGGGAGTCCAGGTAGCGGGCTGTCCGGCTTTTAGCCGGAGCCGGAGGGACGGGTGCCGCTATGGTGTCGGCGTACGGGATGGTGGTCTCCGTATCCGGGTCTTGTGTCTGCTTTGGCGCTTGTTTTCTGCTACAACCGCATAGTGAGCAGCCAAGCAGTAGATATAACAAGTAAAAGAAATATCGTTCCATCTTACAAGGCATTCTTGGCGGTAAGGATTGATTTCATCAAGGCTATGTCCGAACTGACTTCTCCCTGCATCAAGTATTTGTTTTTCCGTTGGCAGGTGGCTTCGTAAATCTCCTTTGCTTTTGCTGTGTCCTTGTCCCGGTAGAGTGCCAGGGCGCAGAGCAGCCGCTGTTTGGAAGACGTCACATCCTTATATTGCCGGATGTAGGTATCCAGCTCATCGGTATATAATTCTTCTGCCCGTGCGGTCCTCTTTGTCACCAGTGCGGTGAAGAGCAGCTCGCAAGCGTTTTCCTTATCAAAAGTCCGATGACTTCGTGCCGGTGGCTCATTATTTTCTCAAATGCATTGTAGGCGGCTTCCCATTCTTCGCAGTCGAGCAGGCGCGAGGCGCTCATCAAGGCTATGGTGACCTGCAGGGCATCTTTGTAGTTGATGTCTTCCGTTTGGCTGAACCATTCGGCAGGCATGTCCTTAGGACGCATGCCCTCTTGCACCAGTGCGTTGATGCGCAGCTGGGTGACCAGTGCCTGCTTGCTCTTGCTGTCCTTGAGAAGCAGGCGCATGTTGTCGGCATCATTGCCGATGCCGCCCATCTTCATGGGGATGCCGTTCATCCCTGCAAGGAGAATGCCAATCAAAGAGAGCATCAGAAGGAAGAATTTCAGCAGGTAAGGCAGCCCGTCTACGGTCAGCAGGGGGAGGAAGGCAAGGATGGCGGTCAGCAGGTTGGCAAGCACTCCACCCAGGTTGTACAAGGTGGTTGGGATATCTTCAAGAGGCCTTTCGGGTGGGGTAAGCAGGCATTGGCCTCCCGTTCCGGCAAGGCTGAAACGCTTGATGCATAATTTCCCGTCTTTCCGTATGAAGGTAAGGTTGAAGATGCGGAAGGAGACGAAGCGGTAGCCGGTTGCCAGTCCGCAGACAAGATGCCCGCCTTCGTGCAGAAGCACTTGCAGGAAGATGGAGAACAGCAGAATCAGTATGGCTAACAAGGAAACTCCTACTGTCTCCAGCATGCCGGTTTCGGCAAACTTGCTGTGTAAACCGTCGAACGAGTCTCCTAAAACCAGGACTCTTACACCTATTATTCCTACAAAGCCGATGCATGCCCCGACCATGAATCCTCCGGCCAATTTAAATACTTTCTTCATCCTGATATCTTGATAAATGTGTTTGCCGGCAAAGGTAAAGGATTTTATCTGAAATGCAACAGCTTGCCCCATGTATCATAAAAAGAAAGAGATTGTGATTGCCACAACCTCTTTCCGTCACCTAAACCCACTACGCAGGCTACAGATAGGGAATTATAGTAATATAGATACCCGTAATGATGGCCGAAGTGATTACTCCTGAAATATTAGCCCCCAAGGCATCTCCCAAGATGAAGGAATTGGGGTTGTCCTTGCTTACTATCTTCTGGGCAACCTTCGCCGTAGTAGGCACGCAGCTCACGGCTGCGATTCCGATGACCGGATTGTAATTGCCCCGCTTGATGAAGTACATGATGTACCCTCCAATGATTCCGCCGATACCGGAGAGCAGCAGTGCGCCCATGCCCAATACCAACAATTTAAGAATTTTAGGGTCGAGCAGCAGATGTGCGTCGCAAAGTACGCCCAATAGCAGACCGAGCATGAAAGTAGAACCATACAACAGCGGACCACTTACAAAATCGTAGATATGCTTCATTCCCGATTCGCGTACTGCCACTCCGAGGAACAGGGAGAAGAACAGCGGCGAGGCAACCGGGAACAGAAAACACAGTACAGCACACAATATAGCCGAGAAAGCCAGTTTTACTTTGGCATCATAGTTTTTGGGCGGCTTCTTGCTCGTCATCTTGATGGCGCGCAGGCGTTTCGGTACCAGCAGCTTCACCAGATAGGGGTAACCGCCATATGTCAGTCCCAGATAGAGATAGGCCACTACCGTGATGGGTACAAACAGATGTTTGGCCAGGGCCAAGGAAGTGAAAAGCACCATCGGCCCGTCCGCACCTCCTACCATGGCTACGGAAGCGCTTTCTTTCTAAGGACAGTCCCAATGCAGATGCGATGGGTACAGTCAAGAAAGTTCCCAATTCGGCACATAGGGCAAGGAATATGCTGGCAAATGGTTTCTGCAGCAGGAAGCCCACGTCGAGCAGGGTGCCGATACCCATAAATACGAAGCATGCAATCAATCCGTTGCTGAAGGTCAGGGTGTAGAC